>ERZ808040.60-NODE-60-length-106051-cov-7.968209_pt1 | contig 106051 bp, 88 predicted proteins | sample MGYA00380191_ERZ808040 | MGnify/ENA primary metagenome ERZ808040 (study PRJEB31490, sample SAMN06133395) | mouse gut metagenome | isolation source: J6 | host: mice | place: China: Chengdu | collected 2015-05 ...
GCTATACATTTCCCACTACCCGGGCATGTTCGGGACTTGCACCCGCTAGAGCGTGCCCATGGCGCGCAAACCAAAAATACGGTCAGTTTAGCATACCCTAAACTGACCGCCTGCATTCTTTCTGCCTGATGCGATTAGATATTGAACTGACCTTTTTCCTCGCCGTTGATCACGTAGTACACTACGCTCTCTTCGGGCTTCACATAAAGCTCTACCGCTTTGAAATCGCCAACCTTCTTTTTCAGATCATACTTCCATACATCCTTGGCGATCTTTACCAGCTCCTCCGTGGTGTAGTTCTTACCGGAGAACTGTACATGTACGGTTTCTTTGACCGCTGTCTTTCTTGTCGTAGTGGTCTTAGCAGCCGTCTCCTTCTTCGCCGCTGCGGGCTTTCTGCCCGGCTTCTTCTTCTCCGCCGCAGGCTTCTTCGCACCGGGCTTTCTGCCTGGTTTCTTCTTCTCCACGGTTTCCTTTGTTTCTTTCGCCTTGTCTGCTACAGACCCGGTCTTTGCTGCAGGTGCTGCCACTGATGTCTCCACTGTCGTTGTCTTTGTATCTGCCGCTTTGTCAGCTTCCGATTCTACAACCGGCTTCTTGGTTTCTGCCATGAGTAATCTCCTTCCCCACTTTCACTAAAACTGCTCTTTCATAATTCCGATATGTTAGCTGTAACGCCATGCATCCCCGCAAAATCTGCCTGCTGCATGACTCCGATATTTGTATATTATCTCAATAAAACAGGGCTGTCAACTAACAATCTGTATCAAATAGTTAATTTTTATTATAAAATCTTATACGAATTGACCGAACCGGTCCCCGCAAATACCCCGTTTTATGCCGTCAGGCCACGGTAAAATACAAAAGCACCAGTGCGCCGAGCGCAATTCTGTACCAACCGAAAACTTTAAAGTCATGTTTCTTTATATACCCCATAAGGAAACGGATTACCGCCACGGACACCACAAAGGCCACCGCCATTCCCACCGCCAGAATGACAATCTCCTGCGCCGTAAAGGAAAACCCGAACTTAAGAAGCTTTAGCAGACTCGCACCCAGCATAACAGGGATCGCCAGAAAGAAAGTAAACTCCGCCGCCACGGTTCTCGACACGCCGATTAAAAGCGCCCCCACTATGGTTGCGCCGGAGCGGGAAGTCCCCGGGAACACCGCCGCCAGAAGCTGGAAAATGCCGATCATCAACGCCGTCTGGTAAGTAATCTGGCTCAGTTCTGTAATTTTCGGCGTCATTTCCTTATTTCTGTTTTCAATCAGAATAAAGGCGATACCGAACACGATCAGCGCGATGGCCACGCACCACGGATTGTAAAAGAGCGCGTCCAGCACATCATCAAAAGCCAGTCCCACAATGGCTGCCGGAACGCAGGCCACAAGTATTTTAAACCAGAGTACAAAAATGTCCGCCTGCACCACCGGCTTTTCCTTAAAGCGGAAGGGGAATATCTTATTCCAGAAAAGCAGAACCACCGCCAGAATCGCTCCGAGCTGGATCACCACCAGAAACATTTCCCAAAACTCTTCGCTCACGTTCAGAGTCACAAACTCATTCAGAAGAATCATGTGTCCGGTGCTGCTGATGGGAAGCCATTCCGTGATACCCTCCACGATGCCAAAGAGCACCGCCTTTAAAATTTCTATAATATCCATATCGTTTCCTTTCTCATACATGCAGCGCCCGCTCGAAAAGTCTGCGCACTGCTCATGCCTAACCCAAATACTCCAAAAGTTCTAAATAGCATTCCTGCGCGTCGCGGTAGCCCTCCTCGTAGAGCGCCCGCATCTTTTCCTTGTCCTTCTCGATCCTTCCGACCCCGCTCTTTCGCTTCGGACGGATCACGAACAGCCCGCCAGTCTGTTTCTTTTCCTCAATATATTGTACGGCAGCGTTGTAAGAAAAATGCCTTTCGCGCATCAGCTCATACACTTTCGGGTAGCGCAGATAGCGCGCCTTCACCAGCGCAAGCTCCGCTCCGGCGGGCTGTCTGACAAAGCCCTCCTCCTTGGTCATAATGACCACATTTTTCCTGTTCCCGTCCTCTATGGACTTTCTGACCGGAATGGAATCGCTGATGCCGCCGTCCAGATAGACCCTGTCGCCGATTTTTACATTCCGGGATACCAGCGGCAGGGAGCTTGACGCCCTCACTGCCATGAGATCTTCCCGCAAATCCCTGAGCGGAAGATAAGCGGGCTTTCCCGTCTCAATATCCGTGGCCACCGCGAAAGCCCTGCCCTCATATTTCGCCGCCGCATCGTAATCATAGGGATCCAGATAGTTCGGAATCAGGCTGTAGTTCATATCCACACCGAAAAGATTGCCCGTTGTGAAAAGACTCCACTTTCCGCAATACTGCTTCATATCCAGATAGTTTACACTGATACGGTATGACCGCCCTCTCTGTCCCGACATAAAATTGCAAAGATGGCACGCCCCTGCCGACACGCCGTAGCAGTCGGAAAATGCAATCTCCTTATCCATAAAGAAATCCAGTACACCGGCGGTATAAATTCCTTTCATGCCGCCGCCTTCCAGAATCAGTCCTGCCTGATAGATCATAGTAAAGTTTCCTTTCTCCGGAATCCAGTGTGCCGTTTACTAATCAGCTATACTTAAAAGTGTATGCATTCAGTAAATGGTACACTAATAATTTTCCTTCATAAGTCTCCTAAATGCCTCCAGCGACCGCTCTACCTTCTCTGTGTCGATACAGTAAGCAATCCGGAAATAGCCCTCCACGCCAAAGCTGTCACTGGGCACCAGAATCAGATCGTATTTCTTCGCCTTCCCGGAAAAGGCCACCGCATCCGGCTCCGGCGATTTCGGGAACATGTAGAAGGTGCCGCCCGGGCGCACGCACTCGAAGCCCAGCCCTGTAAGCTCCTTATATAATATGTTCATATTCCTCTCATAGACCGAGAGATCGGACGTCAGATCCAGCACCTCTGCCACCGCAAGCTGAATGATGGAGGGCGGACAGTTATGCCCCGTTCCTCTGGAAATCTGGCTGCACATCACGCTGATCAGCTCCGCATCCGTACACTTCGGATTCACCGCTATATAGCCGATCCGCTCTCCCGGCAGAGACAGGGATTTGGAAAACGAGTAGCAGGAAAGGGAATTGTCATAAAACGCGGAAGGATAAGGCGCATCCACACCCGCAAAGACGATCTCCCTGTAAGGCTCGTCGGAAATCAGGAAAATGTCGTGGCCGTACTGTCTCTGTTTCTCCTCCATGATACGGGACAGCTCTTTCACGGTCGCCGTAGAATAAACCATGCCCGAAGGATTATTGGGCGTATTGATCAAAACGGCCGCAACCTTCTCCGTCAGCATTTCCTCAAAAGCCCCGAAATTGATCTGGAAATTCTCAGTGTCCGCAGGCACCACTTTAAGAACCGCCCCCGTCAGATTGACATAGGGCGCATACTCCGGAAAATAGGGCGCAAAGGTGAGTACCTCATCCCCCGGCTGCGTCACACACCGCAGCGCATGGGCAATCGCGCCCGCCGCGCCGGTGGTCATAAAGATATGGTTCCCCGTGTAGTTCATCCCGAATCTCTTGTTGAGAGAAGCCGCCACCTTATCCCTGACAGAGGGAATGCCCAGACTCTGGCTGTAGCCGTGCAGTTCCATGGAATCCTTCTCCTGCAGCATCCTTATCATCGTGTCCGTAAATGCCTGCGGCACCGGCACGGAAGGATTTCCGAGACTAAAGTCAAACACGTTCTCATACCCGATTTCCTGCCCCCTTGCCACCGCGAACTCGGAAAGCTGCCGGATCACGGACTTACCCTGTAACATATCCTTGTATTTTTGTACGATCATACTCGATTCTCCATTTCTTCCCATATTCTGTCAACGTTTCACTTCCGTAAGATGCATTAACCGTGCCCGGAAATCCCCACTGATCGGCGGTATATTGATCCCCGCGTAGTGCAGCGTATCGCCCCTGTATTCAGTCTGCCCGATCTCCGGCCAGTCCGCCGCATTCTCAATCACATACGTTTTCTCCGGATCAAGTCCAGGAATGCAGATTCTTCTGCTGTGGAAGTTTGGCCGGTTCAGCACCTGCACATAGGTGACAAGCGCCTCGCTCTGATCCTTCGCTACCACCGTGTAGCAGTCATAAAAATGATTCTCCGCATAACGCGCGATACGATAATAGTCACCCTGCCGCACCAGATCATTATATTTATGGTACATTGCCACCTGATCGGGAATCATCTTCCGGTCCGCCTCGGGAATCTTCGTCACGTCCAGCTCATAACCGAACGTGCCCGCAAGTGCCACATATCCCCTCGTGTCAAAAGGCGTCGTCCTGCCCACCGTATGATTCGGGCAGTCGGACACATGCGCGCCCATAGTGGAAAGAGGATAAATAAGCGCCGTTCCCGCCTGAATCGACAGCCGCTCAATCGCGTCCGCATCGTCGGAGCACCAGATCTGGGGACTGTAATAGAGCATACCCGGATCAAATCTCGCACCGCCGCCAGAGCAGTTCTCCAAAAGCAGCTTCGGGAAATCCGTAATCAGCCTCTCCTGCATTTCGTAGAGCGCAAGCGTCTGTCTGTGCACCAGCTCGCCCTGTCTGTCCGCCGCAAGGCCAAAGCTCCCCAGATCGGAAAGCTGTCTGTTCATGTCCCACTTCACATACTCAATATTCGCGCTTCTAAGCACTGCCGCGATCCTGTCATAAACACAGTCGCGCACTTCTTTTCTGGTCAGGTCCAGCACATACTGGTTTCTGCAAAGGCTTCCCACCCTGTCCGGGATCCGGATTGCCCAGTCGGGATGCTCCCGGTATAAATCGGAATCGGGGGAAATCATTTCCGGCTCCACCCAGATGCCGAACTTCATGCCCAGCTTATTCACCTCGTCCACCAGGAACTTAAGCCCGCCCTTAATCTTGGACTCATTCACAAACCAGTCTCCCAGACTGGAATTATCGTCGTTTCTGTGGCCGAACCACCCGTCGTCCATGACTAACATCTCTATGCCGAGCGCGGAAGCCTCTCTGGCAATATCCAGCAGCTTATCTGTGTCAAAGTCAAAGTAAGTGGCCTCCCAGTTATTGATCAGAACCGGCCGCTTTTTATCTTTATACATACCCCGGATCAAATGATTGCGGTACAGCTCGTGGAAGTTTCTGGTCATGCCGCCAAGCCCGTTTGCGGAATACATGCAGATCACTTCCGGCGCCTGAAAACCTGCGCCGGACTCCAGCTTCCAGCAAAAGTCCTCCGGATGAATCCCCATCATGGCGCGGATGCTGCCAAACTGACTCTCCTCGATCTGCGCGATGAAATTGCCGGAATACACAAAGTTCATGGCATAAACGTCGCCCGCTTCCTCCGTCGCCGTCCTGCTCTTCCAGGCCATAAACGGATGCTCCTGATGGCTGGACTCCCCGCGCACCGAGCCGACGCTCTGCTTTCCCTTTCTGACCGGATATGTCTGTATCGCGCGCTCCCTCGCCCATGAGCCGTGCAGGGTAATCATGTCGTAATCGTCATTGTCCATATCAATGCAGGCGGAAAGCACCTTCGTCAGATAAACCGCCTCGCCGCCGTTATTGATGACGCGCACGCTTCTGGCAATGGCGTCCGTATCCGCAAAAATGCTGTAGGACAACACTACCTGTAATTTTAATACCGGATCTTCACAGGTAATCTCCAGCGTCTTGCATTCATCCGCCCCGCCAAATGTGGCCGGAAGCCCCTCTAACGCCTTCTTGCCGTCGTAAATACGGTGCGACACGTAGAAGAGCGATACTCCCGTATGCCCGGACAGTGTGCGCACAGACAGCGTTCCCTCGCGATAGTCGCCCAGATTGTGCCCCGTGTATTCCATCGGAAACGTGTCCAGAAAGGCCGTTCTCTCCCGATTATTTTCCGAAGGGACAAAGGGCGGCTCTCCTGTGCGCATCAGATACGCCAGATCGTCCGACGAAAGACGCCTTCCGTAGTACACATGTCCCAAAAAGTTTTCCTCATCCACCACACCGATACAGTAGCTCGTGTGGGGCGTGTCCAGTTTAAATATTCTGTTTTTTTCATTATAGGTAATGTTCATATTCCGGTTCCTTTCTTAAATCTTTCGCCGTGCAGCCCGAAAACCGTCGGCTTCCCCGCTCGCGGGCAGTAGCCCTATGCATCCATCGGATCAAGCTCTCCGCCTCGCTCACTCCTCTTTCTGCGCACTGCCCGTTGCTATCGCGCATCATCCGCCCATGCAAGCGCGCATCTGACAGCGCGTTTCCATCCTTTCACAAGCTGCTCCCTTGTCTTTTCCTCCATCGCCACGTCAAACCGCTGTCCAAGCTGCCAGTTTTCGCAAATCTCTCCCTTGTCTTTCCAGTAGCCCACCGAAAGTCCCGCCAGATAAGCCGCGCCCAGAGCCGTCGTCTCTATACAGCTTGGGCGGTGTACCGCCTGCCCCGTGATATCCGCCTGAAACTGCATCAGGAAATCGTTGGCGCTGGCGCCGCCGTCCACTTTCAGCTCCGCCAGGGGTATGCCGGCGTCCTCCTCCATCGCCTTTAGCACGTCCATCGACTGGTAGGCAACAGACTCCAGCACCGCACGCACAAAATGCTCCTTCTGGCAGCCTCTCGTAATGCCCACCACGGTGCCCCGCGCATACGGATTCCAGTAGGGCGTTCCCATGCCCACAAAAGCAGGCACCACATAGACGCCGTTTGTGTCCGGCACACGCATCGCGTACTTCTCCGAATGTCCGGAAATCTTCATCATCCGCATTTCGTCCCGCATCCACTGTACCGCCGCGCCCGCCACAAATACGCTGCCCTCCAGCGCATAGTCCGGCCGGGCATCATTTCCCGCCGCAATCGTAGTCAGAAGGCCGCTTGATGAAGCAATCGCTTCCTTTCCTGTGTTCATCAGCAGGAAACAGCCTGTCCCATAAGTGTTTTTCACCTGTCCCGGCGCAAAGCAGCACTGTCCGAAGAGCGCAGCCTGCTGGTCGCCCGCCGCACCCGCAATGGGAACCGGCGCACCGAAAATACTTGTGTCACTCTCGCCAAACACCTCCCCGGAAGGCTTCACCTCCGGCAGCATCTGTCCGGGGATCCGCAGTATGGAAAGAAGCTCTTCATCCCATTCCAGTGTGTGGATATTGTAAAGCATCGTGCGGGAGGCATTGGTGTAGTCGGTCGCGTGAACGGCCCCTTTGGTCAGTTTCCAAATCAGCCACGAATCCACCGTTCCAAACAGCAGTCCGCCCTGCTCCGCTCTCTCCCGCGCGCCCTCCACATGATCTAAAATCCAGCGGATCTTGCTCCCCGAAAAATAAGCGTCCGGCACAAGTCCGGTCTTTTTCCGTATCGTTTCCGTATAGCCCTGCGCCTTCAATCCGTCGATAAATTCCGCCGTCCTCCGGCACTGCCACACAATCGCATTATATACCGGCTCGCCCGTTTCCCTGTCCCATACAATCGTCGTCTCGCGCTGGTTCGTGATGCCGATGCCCGCGATCTGCGATGCGTCCGCGCCGATATTCGCCATCGCCTCGATCGCCACCGCAAGCTGGGAAGCCCATATCTCGCGCGGATTGTGCTCCACCCATCCGGCCTGCGGATAAATCTGGGTAAACTCCTTCTGCGCCATGCTGCAGATATTACCCCTTTTATCAAACAAAATGCAGCGGGAGCTGGTCGTCCCCTGATCCAGCGCCATAATATATTTTTGCATTTTCTGCTCCATTTCTGCGCATTTTTTTGCGCATAACCGGGTTTGTGTCAGGCAATGCGCAGACACAATCTTCCATGCCTTTTCATTCTAAATAAGTATATAACGAGTGCAGGAGAAAAACAATCTTCCATTTTTGTAAAAATGTACTATAATAGTTCGGGATGAGCATAATAGGAAAGAGGACACTGTATGAGTATGGCAATCGTATTACAGCAAATGATCATTATCTTTATTTTAATCGGCATCGGCATGATCCTGTACCACCGCAAAATGATTTCGGAGGAAGGCTCCAGGCAGATCTCCGGTTTAATTATCAATGTCACCAACCCCGCCCTCTTAATCTGTTCCGCCCTCGAAGACGGTCCCAAAGCGTCCTTACAGGAGCTTGGCATTGCCCTTGCCTCCTACGCCGCTGTTTTTGCCATTCTGATCGCCGCCGGCTTCGTGCTCCCCTATGTTCTGCGCGTACCGAAGCGCCTTCACTACGCCTATCAGGTGCTGACCGTTTTCGGCAATGTAGGTTTTATCGGCATCCCTCTGGCCTCCGCGGTGCTTGGCAGTCAGTCTCTGATCTTTGTATCTATCTTTAATCTGCTCTTTAACCTGCTGGTTTACACCTTCTGCACTTCTCTCCTGCAAAGGGCTGCCGCGCAGCAGGAGGCAGAAGCCGCTGAGGCTCCCGTTTCGCACACGCAAAAGAATGTCTCCGCTCCCGCAAACCGGACCGGCGGCCGCCTGCGCATGCTTGTGAACGCAGGTACCATTTCCGCGGCAGTTACCATTATTTTTTATCTGGGAAACTTTCATGTGCCCGTCATCATATCTTCCACCCTCACTTACGCCGGACGGGCCACCACGCTCTTATCCATGCTGGTTCTCGGCGTATCCGTAGCGCAGATGACGCCAAAGGATATCTTTTCTAATCCAAGGCTCTACGCGTTTACCCTGCTCAGGCAGATTCTCGTGCCCATCGGCTGTATGCTTTTGATGCGCCGTTTCTTTCATCACACGCTGATTTTAAATACCATGCTTCTGATGGTTGCGGTTCCAGCCGCCAATATGCCCCTCATGCTCGCCAAACAGATGGATATGGAAACCGGATCCATTTCACAGGGCATTATTCTGACTACCATTTTAAGTCTTGTGACGGTACCGGCGGCCTGCCTGTTTCTCGTTCCGTAAAGGCTGTTTCCCGCTGATCCCGTTTCGACGTCGAAACGTCCGTGGTCGCTGTTTCCCGTTCCGTAAAGGCTGTTTCCCCCGAACTATTTCTCTTCTTTCGACATAAAATAGAGTAAAACGACACAGGATATTTATTATGTACTTTTTACTCTTAGCATTACTTCTCATGGCCGTTCTCGGCTGTATCTTCTTTCAATTCCGGAGGAAAAAAATAATCTGTAAGATAAAAGCCATGGACTCCTGTACCAAATGCTCCCTCTTAAACGAGCTGGTATATCCCTTCGGTTACGATTTCCACTGTGACTGCGGTTTCTTCTCCACCACGGTGGACGCCCCGCAGCGGCAGGCCGGTTACGCCTCTCTCTATGATTATATGGCGCCCCGCTTCCAGATGGTTTTCGACGCTCTTCCCGTCTATTTTGATTACCGGGGCCGCACATGGCTGATTGAATTCTGGAAAGGGCAGTACGGAATCAATACCGGAGCGGAAATCGGCATCTACCATGCAGACGGCATCATTCCCGAAGCGGATTATAAAACCGCCTGGTTCTCCTGCGCCGAAGACAGCGAAATGCTGGACTGCTCTTTCCGGCTATGCAAGTGTGAGAACGAGTGCATTTGCAATTCCGGACGGCACTGGTGGCTGACCGCCTTTCTCGTGGGATACTTTTCCAGGCCCTCCTCTCTCGCCATGGAGTCCTGCATCCACTTTCCCAACAGGGAAATGCTCTCCGCCTTCGTGAACGGTTTGCAGCGGACCGGCTACCCGGAGGACGGCCTCTGTGTCAGAGGGCTCACCGTCTGCTTTATGTTTCACAGAGATTGCACGAAATACAATCTCATCACACGTTTCTTTCGAAAGTTCTCCCAGTGGAAAAACAAACTTTTCTGCAAACTTTACCTGTGGATTACCAGACCCTTCCTCTGTACCGAAGACCGGGTTTTGCTGCTGTACTACTGCCTCCCGTCTGCCTTCCGGAGGCTTCTCAGGCTGCGCCGGTTTCACAAACGCTGTCACAAACGTCACCGTAAGGAGCGCTGACTATGAGTACGTTCTCGCGTCTTGACCACGCTTTTCAAAACGCTCCCCTGCTGCCTCTCACCAACCGCTCCCGCTATGTCCTGATGAGCGACTGCCACAGGGGCATAGGAAACTCTTCCGACAACTTTCTGAAAAACCAGCACTTATATTTTGCCGCGCTGGAGCATTACTACAGTCAGGGATTTACCTATATCGAGCTGGGTGACGGGGATGAGCTTTGGGAAAACAGAAACATGAAAAATATCATTGACGTGCACAGCAATGTCTTCTGGCTCTTCAAACAGTTCTACCAGGAAAACCGGCTGTATCTTCTCTATGGCAATCACGACATTGTGAAACGGAAACGGGGCTACCCCGCCAAAAGCTGCGATACTTTTTTCTGTACGCAGTCCCAGCAGATGCAGCCCCTGTTTCCTTCCCTCACTTTTCACGAGGGAATCATTCTCACCACAGACCTGCTTCAAGAAAGCAGGTCTCGTGTGTCCCTCTACCTGACGCACGGGCATCAGGCCAGTCTGCTCAACTCTGCGCTCTGGCCCATTTCCCGTTTCCTTGTCCGGTATATCTGGCAGCCGCTGGAAAATCTGGGCATACTTGACCCCACCAGCGCCGCCAAAAATTATCATGTCAAAAACAAATGCGAAGTCCGCCTGGAACGCTGGGCGCAGGAAAACCGGCGCATCCTGATTACCGGACACACACACCGGCCCATTTTGCCCACGGAACCGGCCCGCTACTATAACACGGGAAGCTGCGTTCACCCGCGCTGCATCACCTGCATCGAGATTGAGCGCGGCCTTATGACCTTAGTCAAGTGGAGCATGAACGCCCGTTTCGACAGCACCCTCTATGTGGCGAGAGAGGTTATCTCCGGGCCGGTGCCTATACGATCTGTACCTTAATCATGTTTGTGGTGCCGGAAATACCGATGGGCACCCCGGATGTAATAACCGTCAGATCGCCCTTCGCCAGAAGGCCCTTCTTCTCTGCCGCCGCAATCGCCTTGTCAAACAGCCCGTAGGCGTCCTTCTCCTCCTTAATCAGAAGCGGCGTCACACCCCACGTCAGCGAGAGCTGTCTGCACACCTTTTCCGTGGTGGCGCAGCTTATGATATCGCTCTTCGGGCGGTAGCGGGAAATCATCCTTGCCGATCTGCCCGATTTGGTAACCGTCACGATGGCTGTAGCATTCAGGTCAAGAGCCGTCGTGCAGGTTGCGTGGCAGATCGCGTCAGTCACGTCGGGATTCGCCTCGCGCTCCAACAGGAAAAACCGCTTACGGTAATCCACGTCCTGCTCCGTGCGCTCCGCAATCCTGACCATCGTCCTGACGGCTTCCACCGGATAGGCGCCCGCCGCCGTCTCCCCGGAGAGCATGATCGCGCTTGTGCCGTCGTAAACCGCATTGGCGACATCCGTTGTCTCCGCTCTGGTGGGTCTCGGATTCTTAATCATGGATTCCAGCATCTGCGTGGCCGTGATAACCTGCTTTCCGGCGCGGTACACCTTCTTGATGATCTCCTTCTGGATCACCGGCACCTCCTCATAAGGAATCTCCACGCCCATGTCTCCTCTGGCCACCATAACGCCGTCGGACACCGCCAGAATATCGTCAATGTTTGCCACGCCCTGCGCATTTTCGATCTTGGAAATAATCTTGATGTCCTGACCGCCGTTCTTTTCGAGCAGTTTTCTAAGCTGTAAAATGTCTTCCTTTTTCTGTACAAAAGAGGCCGCGATAAAGTCCACGTCCTGCTCGATGCCGAAAAGTATGTCCTCCCTGTCCTTATCGCTGATGTAAGGCATGGACAAATCCACATCCGGCACGTTGACGCCCTTGTGGTCAGATACCACGCCGCCGTTTATGACGCGGCAGACAATGTTGCTTTTGTCCACCTTCTCCACTTTCATCTCAATCAGTCCGTCGTCAATGAGTACCCGCATTCCCTCTTCCAGATCCTCATAGAGCCTGTTGTAAGTCACGCTCACAATATCCTTCGTGCCCTCCACCTCGTCGGCAGTCAGGGTAAAGAGCTGTCCCTCTTCCAGAACCACCCTGCCTTCCTTGAAATTCTTCACACGAACTTCCGGCCCCTTGGTGTCAAGCAGAATCGCCACCGGTTTGCCCACTTCCTTCCGGAGTTTTTTCACCACATCCATTCTTCTCTTGTGATCCTCGTGGACGCCGTGGGAGAAATTACATCTGGCAACGTTCATGCCTTCCAGCATCATCTGCCGCAGCACTTCCTCGTTGTCTGTGGATGGTCCAAGGGTACATACAATCTTAGTTTTGCACATTCTTACCTCCGTCCCGGGCGCTTTGCCCGCTCTCTCTTCTCTTTTCCTACACCTATTTTACGCCAAACCCGCCGCTTTCATCCCGCGCCGGTTCCGGCCATAAGGGTTTCGTTTTCGCTATCATACCACAAAACCCGCAAAAACAAAACAGAGAGGCCGCCTGTCAGATTCCCCGGAACGTAAAGCAAAATTCCATCTTCCCGCTCACATCCAGATGATACTCCGGATGCACCGGTGCACCCCAGCTATCGTCGCCGCCGACACCCATCTGCTCCTTCGCCACACGCACCACCGTGTAATGCACGGGCGGCAGTTCATAAGGATGCCTTGCGTTTTCTATCTCATGGGGCGTGTAGGGCAGAGCCGAAAAGCTTAAGTCTTCCCCGCTAAAGAGCATACCGCGTCCCCGCATGTCGGTCACCTTCGCCCAGCGCACCTTCGTCTTGTTCCCGCATTCCTGCGGCACAAGGTAGGCCGCCATATTGTCCGCCACCCGGTTGCGGTAAACGCCAAGCTTCGCCCCCTGCTCCCTGTCCGCGTAAGTCTCCTCAGGACCGTTGCCGTACCACTCCAGACGGTCATAATCCGCATTCAGTTTAAACAGTACGCCAAATTCCGGCATATCCGACAGTCCCTCCACCGGATCGTAAGTGAGGGTGGTCTGCACGGCGCCGTCCCCATACACCTTATAATTTAACCGGCAGGAAGCCGCCGGTGTCGTCTGCAGGTTATAGAGGTAGGTCACGCTGACATGGTCCGCCTCCTCCTTCACAACGGGATTCTCAAAAGCCCTTCCCGGCGCATCCAGCTTCCGGCCCATTCCTTTGCCGGTGGCATAAAGGCTTGCCAGCTTCCACTGACCCTGTCTGCCCGTCATGTTATTGCCCTCGTCATTGTCCGTGGGCGCGCGCCAGAAGTTCGGTCTGGGAACTGTCTCAATCAGCTCCTTACCCGCATACCGGTAGGACACAAGCCCAAAGGCTGACGAAGCGCCCGCCGGTTCCGCGAACAGAATATCAAAGCTCTCGCCCCGCACGCCGATGTTATCGTTGCCATGAATGACCGTGAACGGTTTTTTCTTTTCCTCCGCAGGCCCGTCCACTTTTCCGATCACCGCCTGTCCAAAGGCCACCTCATGGCCCGCTTCTGCCCACAGCGTATCCTCCTTTAAGAGGAATGATACCGTCACCGCATACTCACCCGGCTCGTCGGGTAAGGCAAACGGCGCGGGATAACCGCTTCTGCTCTCCGGTCCGACGCAGATTCCCGCAAGCTCCCTGCGTTCCATCCTGATTCCGTCCCGCAAAAGTTCCGCCACGCACCGGAAACTGTCCGTGGAGACAAAGAGGTTTTTATTCCACACCTCAAAGCCGTCTTTTTTCACCGTCACGGCGATATTCTGATAGTTAAATTTCACCGCCTGCATCTTCGGCGAAGCTTCCCGCTCACCGCCGCAGGCAATACCGTTGCCGCTGAAATTATAGTCTGTCGGCCGCTCGCCGAAATCGCCGCCGTAAGCCTGAAACCACTTTCCATAGCGGTCCTTTTTGTAAATGCTCTGGTCGATGTAATCCCAGATAAAGCCGCCCTGATAAGCGGAGTTTTCCCGATCCGCAAGCTCCGTGTATTTGTGCATCGCACCGCAGGAATTGCCCATTGCATGGGTATACTCACAGCAGATAAAAGGCTTGCCGTCACCGTTCTCCAGATATGCCTCTATGTCCGCCACCTTCGCGTACATACGGCTTTCCATATCAGAGGAATCGTTGTAGCGTCTGTCGTTGAACACACCCTCATAGTGCACCAGCCTGGTGTCGTCCAGCTTGCGGAAAAGCTCCGACATCTCATAGATCGTCTCGCCGCCGTAGGATTCATTTCCCACAGACCAGATCAGCACCGCCGGATGATTTTTGTCCCGGTGGTAGCAGGATCGGATGCGGTCGTACATCATTTCCTTCCACTCCGCCTTGTCGTCCGGTACCACATAGGACATATCCTTTTTCCCTTTCAGATAGGCGTCCCATGTGCCGTGGGATTCCAGATTGCTCTCCGCAATCAGATACAGCCCGTAGCGGTCGCACAGCTCATAAAGCCTCTCATCGTCAGGATAATGGGAGGTGCGGATGGCATTGATATTGTTGCGCTTCATGGTCACCACGTCTTTAACCAGCTCTTCATATGAGACATGCCTGCCCGACACGGAACTGAAATCATGGCGGTTCGTTCCTTTAAATACAATGCGCTTGCCGTTCAGGAGCATCCTGCCGTCTTTCATTTCAAACTTGCGGAAGCCAACCGGCTGTGACGCATACTCTGTCACCTCGCCGTTCTCTTTGCAGCACCGGATCTCCAGTTGATATAAGTACGGATTCTCCGCGCTCCAGAGTACAGGGTTCCCGATCATTTCCTCAAAAGCAAACGCACTGTCCGCTCCCGATTCTACCCTCTGCTCCCTTTCAGCCAATGTCTCAGCGCCATCTTTTAAACAGAATTTATATACGCCTTTTCCTTTTGTCCTGCAGCTTACAGACAGCTTCGCCCGCTCAAACCCATCGTCCTCAAAGACCGTCTTCACTGTCAGATCTTCCACATGCACGGAAGGCACCACATACAGGTATACACTCCGGTAGATGCCGGAGAAGCGGTAAAAATCCTGATCCTCACACCAGCTCGAGGAAGTCCACTTATAAACCTGCACCGCCAGCTTGTTTTCCCCGTCCTTCAAAAAAGCGGTGAGATCAAATTCGGAAGGCGTGAAGCTGTCCTCGCTGTAACCTACATAAGCGCCGTTACACCAGAGCGCCATTCCGCTCTCCACGCCCTCAAACACAATGCGGATTTCCTTTCCCTTCATGTGCGCCGGAACTTCAAAATATTTCACATAGCTTGCCACGGGATTAAACCGCTCCGGAATTTCTCCCGGCAGAATTTCCTCCCTGCCGTCCCACGGGTACTGTGTGTTGACATACTGCGGGATATCATACCCCTCCATCTGGATATGCGCCGGTACTCGGATGTCCGCCCACGATCTGCAATCGTAGGATTCCTGATCGAACCCTTTCACCGCCGAAGCGATATTCGCCGCATAAGAAAATTTCCAGATACCGTCCAGAGACTGTTTCAGGCTGCTTTTTTCCTGCGCCGCCTCCTTTTCACTGGCATACAGATTGACGGCGGCGTGCGCCGGGAGCACATTCTCCTTAAAAAATTCCGGATCTTTTACTTTGTTATAATCAGACTGCGTCATATTCCACTCTCCTTTCTTACTTCGTTATTTTACAACAAAGGTGCCAAAAGCACCACAAATATCCTGATGTTTTTGACACCTTATTGTCTGAAAAGCAAGCTTTCTTCCGTCTTCCTCACCGTAAATCTGCGCGGCTCTCCGCCGTGGGCATTCGCAAAATCGCTGCTCCGCAGCTTTTCTTTTGCTCATGTTCGGGCTTTCGCCCTATAGATTTCCGCTGATGCATCCGTCCGAAAGCAAGCTTTCTTCCGTCTTCCTCACCGTAAATCTGCACGGCTCAATGCCTGCGTCACTTCACCGCGCCTGTAATACCTTCTGCGAACGCATTCTGCAAGCAGAAGAATACGACTGCGGTAGGCAGGGTACAAATCAATACTGCCAGCATCAGCATACCGTAATCCGTCACATAACCCTCTGTCAGGTTCGCCACCACCATAGGCATTGTCTGGCTGGCGGAGTCTGTCATAATAACCTTCGGCCAGAGGTAACTGTTCCACGCGTTCATGAAGGTGATTGTCATAGCCGCCGCGTAGGTGGAACGCATGGTCGGAATAAACATCTGGAAGAAAATACGAATTTCGGATAACCCGTCAATTCTCGCCGCCTCCATAATATCATGGGGAAACGACCTCGCGCTCTGCCGGAACATCATAATCAGAAACGGCGTGGAAATCGTCGGCAGAATAAATCCGATTGTCGTGTTTAACCAGCCCGCTTTCGAACACATCTGGAACAGGGGAATCATCGTCGCCACGAAAGGCACCATCATCGCCAGCAGGATAATGCTCATCAGCAGGTCTTTGCCCTTATCATGGAAAATCTCAAACCCGTAACCGGCCAGCGAGCTGACCAGAAGTGATGCAATCGTCAGGATAGCCGCATACTTAAAAGAGTTCCCAAAAGCTCTTCCTATATTCTGCGCCGCCAGCAGATTATTTAAATTTTCCATAAAATAACCGCCCGGAATCAGCCGTCCGGAAATGACGTCAGCGCTCTTGTTCGTCGCCGCGCTCACCATCCAGTACAGCGGAAATACAGAGATAAAGGATACGATACACAAAAACAGATACATACCGGATTTTCTCAATTTAGTCACGCTTATCACCTACTTTCATCTGCAGGAATGCCAGAACGGCAACCAGAACCAAAATTAAGAAGGACATCGCCGCCGCATAACCGAAGTTCGGCACATACTTAAAGGACATATCATATATGTAATGCGACATGGTAATTGATGTATTCGCCGGACCGCCGTTTGTCAGGTTGACCGACTCGTCGAAGAGCTGTAACGTTCCGTTGGTGGACATGATTGCCGTCAGCAGAATCGTGGGCTTTAAGAGCGGCACCGTAATCTTAAAGAAGGACTGCACTGCCGACGCGCCGTCGATCTTGGCCGCCTCATACACGGAATACTCTATATTCTGCAATCCCGACAGGTAGAACACCATGTTATAACCCGTCCACCGCCACAATAGCGCAATGATAATAACGATACGCGCGCTCGTTGTATTCGTCAGAAATGCATAAGGCTGATCTAAAATACCCAGATTTACCAAAACCAGATTCACCAGACCATTGTTGGCAAACAGGGAGCGGAAGATGATCGCGTATGCCACCAGCGAGGTTGCGCAGGGCAGGAAAATCATCGTCCGGAAAAGACCCTTGAATCTCAAATCCTTATTATTCAGAATGGATGCCAGGATCAACGCCAGAAGCAGCATCACCGGCACCTGAATAATCAGATAGAAAAATGTATTTTTAATGGATTGGACAAACACCGTATCCTGAAACATTCGAACGTAATTCGTGACGCCGCTCCACTTCATATTCGCGCCAATACCTGTTTTAAATGATAACAGCAAAGCTCTGAACATCGGCACAAAGCTCATAATGAAAATCAATAACGCACCGGGAGCGAGAAATACCCACCCCGTCAGATTCTGTTTTTTGCTAAGTGTCATTTTGTTTGACTTGCTCAAAAAACCCCCTCCTTCTCTACCGTTGGAGTAAAAAAGGGGAACAGCTTACAGAAACTATTCCCCTGTGCTACTTGTTGCTTATAAATCAGATCGGGCTGCCTCCGCCATGCCAACCGCCAAACCCGCTTCGCGGCTTCGTCGGTTGACGGGCATTCGCCCTATAGATACATGTCAGTTCAGCCTTACGAAAGCAAGCTTTCGACGGCTTCTCTGCCATGTATCTGCATGGCTCATTACTGACCCATGTTAAAGTTCACGGTCTGCTCTGCGGTCTGGAGCTCTGTTGCGAGATCGGAACCGTTGATGTAGTTCGTGATAGCGGTTGCAACCGCGTTACGCGCCTCGTAGTAGTAAGCGCCTGTGATGTTTGTAGGAACCTTGGTAGCGAAGTCCACGATCTTAGCGGAAACTGCGTCGCCGCCGAAGAACTCGTTAGGCTCGCCGTATGCGCTGGAATCACCTGCGGGTGCCCATGTTGCAAGAGCGCCGCTGGGAAGGATGTTGTCATACAGCTCGTTGCTGCCTGCAAATGTGCTTGCAAGGAAATCACATGCCAGTGTCGGATTTGCGCACTTCGTGGTTACTGCCCAGGAAGAACCGCCGTTGTTGGAGTAGTTGGTTGCACCGGATGCACCTACCAGACTGGGCATATTGGTGATCGCCCAGTTACCCTTCTGGTCCTCTGCTGTCTGGATGGAAGCCATGATCCAGCATCCGTTGATGGTACCTGCAACGTTACCGCTTACGAAATCGCCTACATACTCATCCCAGCTGTTAACCTCGGTAAGTACGCCTGCGTCTTTGAGACCCTTGTAAGTCTCCATAACGATCTTTAAAGTTTCGTTGTTCACGATGTTAGCCGTGCCGTCCTCGTTAAAGAGGGAAGAGCCTGCGGACTGGAGCATCATCATAATCAGGTCACACTCACCTGCCTGCATGGAGATGAGGGGCTTGCCTGTTGCTTCCAGAACCTTCTTGCCGTTCTCAAGATACTGGTCAAAGGTGATATCCGTGAAATCATCAATGGTCAGACCAGCCTGCTCCAGAAGGTCTGTACGATAACATGCCACTACTGCACCGTTATCGAAAGGTACGCCATAGTTCTTGCCGTCGATTACAGAGTAAGCTGTCTTACCTGCTGCAAACTGGGAATAATCAATTCCGCTGCCGGTAAGATCCATGCATACGTCAGGGAATGCAAGCACGTTTTTCTGGAACGCATTGTCCTGCATCAGGAAGATATCAGGCAGTGTGCTCAGATCGCCGGAAGTAGCCGCTGTGGTAAGTTTCGTCTGGATATCATCCCAAGGAGTCTCAACTACATTCAGCTTGAAGTTCGGGTGATCTTTCTGGTAAACCTTCTCCGCCTCGTACATAGCGTTCAGGTTGAAGGCCGGATCCCAGCACCATACTGTCAGTGTCTCATCGCCGCCCGCTGCCGCATCTGTCGCCGGAGACTCTTCTGCTGCGCCGCTGTCTGCCGCCGGAGCCTCCTCAGCCGCACCGCCGTCCGCTGCGGGAGCCGCAGGCGTCTCAGCAGAACCACCGCCGCATCCAACCAGAGAAAGAACCATGGTAGATGCCAATAAAGCTGCCAAAATCTTTCTTTTCATTTCTGTTTCCTCCCATTCTTCTTTTTTGTGCACATTGTGCACTAACTTTTTCTTTTCCCATCAGCCCACAAAATGCTTTCGTCATTTTGTATATCCATCGCGCACTTTTTGACTGATTGTATATGCATTATAACTCCGCATTCTTTTCATGTGTTATCGTTAAAAGGCAAAAAAGATGCAAATTCGACCATGAATTTACATCTTAAACGTTTACGTTCCAGAATTTATCACTCTTTTGTTAAGTTGCACTTTGTTTTCGTTTACCGATTACCATCCCTTATACGCGGAAATCTTATAATCCAGCAGTTTTGTCTCGTAATTCTCGGGATGAATTTTCCACTGGTAAGGCGTAATATTAAGCACCTTTTTAAAGTTTCTGTTAAAGGTGGACACCGACTGGAACCCGCACCGCTCTGCCACCAGCTCCATACTGTCCGCATGTTTCTTCATATACTCACACGCCATCTGCACACGCACCAGATTCAGGTAATCGGAGGGCGTCATATTCATAATCTTTTGGAACACCCTTCGGAAATGCGTCTCCGACATGTGACTTTCCTGCGCCAGATCTCCTATGGTCAGCTCCTCCGCATAGTGGGCGCCAATGTAATGCAGCGCAAAAGAAATCTGGGAAACGCCCCGGCTCTGCTGCCTGACCTTAACCTGCTTTCCCTGATTCATACGGGCGATATTTGTAAGAAGTGACAAAAGCAGCCCCTTCACGCTTTCCACATAATAATCTTTCTTATACCGCATCTCATCCATGATGGTCTTGATCAGTGCCGTCATCACAGGATACGCCGCAGCTTCCACCGCCCACGCACGGTCATTAATGATCTCGCCCAGACTGTCCGCATAGAGCGAATCCTCTCTGTAAACTTCCCGCAAAAGCGCCCCCACATCGACAAACAGATATTCCCAGCGGCTTAAGGAAAAGTGATAGCTGTTCGTATTGTGCGGAAAGTTTTTGGGAATGATCGTGAACATGTCCGGCTTGTAGGATACCGCCTCATCCTCCAGCATAACCTCTCCGATCCCGTCATAACAGTATCCGATTTCCATATAATTGTGAAAATGCAGGCAGTCTATATCTTCGCCGTAGGGGCGTATCCATGCCTCTCCCAGAAGAGCAATGCAAGGCTCATTTTGTGGAATCTCATAATAACGAAATTCCATTTCCCGCTTCTTTCTTGCCGCCATTTGTAATCTTCCCCCGTCTGGTCTGTCTGTTCTCAGTACCACAATTTTCCCTGTCTGTCTTCCTCTGTCATACCCGCGGTGCAGGAAAAGGAATTTACAGCTTTGTCGGTTTCACGATACAAGCATAGCAAAATATAAGTATCATGTAAAGCCGTAAGCAGGATATCCCCCGGTGTCCGCGGGGGATATCCTGACACAACTATATGTTACCAGGGAATATAAGTATAAGTCTACTCCACGTCCTGCAGCGCGTCGAAGTCTTCCTCGCCGGTGCGGATTTTTACAACCTTGTCCACATTGTAGACGAAAATCTTTCCGTCTCCGATATGACCCGTATATAACGCTCTCCTGGCCGCTTCCACCACCGTATCCACAGGAATTTTGCTGACAACCACTTCGACCTTTACTTTCGGCAGCAAAGTAGCATCCAGCTCCACGCCTCTGTATTTTTCGCCCGCGCCCTTCTGAATGCCGCAGCCCATCACCTGTGTCACCGTCATGCCTGTCACGCCCAGATCGTTCATGGCCTTGCGCAGTTTATCGTATCTGGACAGCTTCGCAATGATCGCCACTTTATAGATGCCCGTAGCGGATGCCATCGGTACCTGCGCCACCTTCACCGCCGCGTCCTTCTGGATCCCGGATGCAGCATCGTACTCCTCCACGCCAAGACTTGTATTTTCATTCACATCCATAACCATCGCTCCCGACACGTCCATAATACTGAATCCGGAGTATGCCGAAGCCAGCCCGTGCTCTGCAGCATCCAGTCCCACAATCTCCTCTTCCTGAGAAGCGCGCAGTCCCACTGTCGCCTTAATCACCAGAAATACAATCGTGATGGTCACAAGCGTCCACGCCGCCACCGAAGCAAAACCGATCAACTGTAATCCCATCAGTTTCAGACCACCACCATAAAACAGCCCTGTAAGTTCCGTACCGGAAGCGTCAGCTATGGAATACCCCGGCGCGCTATTGGTCGCAAAAAGACCTACCGCGAGAGTTCCCCAGATACCGTTCATCATATGTACCGCCACCGCGCCCACGGGATCGTCAATCCGCAGCTTATAGTCCAGGAGCCAGACCCCAAATACCACCAGCAGACCTGCTACCGCCCCGATTGCAATGGCTCCAAAAGCGTCCGTTACGTCACAGGGCGCAGTGATCGCTACAAGGCCCGCAAGGGACGCATTCAGACACATGGAGACATCGGGCTTTCCGTACCTGATCCATGTAAATACCATGCACACCACCGTTGCCACCGCAGGAGCGATCGTTGTCGTCACAAAAATGGAGCCGAGCTGTTCCACGCTCACAGCCGCTGCACCGTTAAAGCCGTACCAGCCAAGCCAGAGGATAAACACACCAAGCGCGCCAAGAGGAAGGCTGTGTCCGGGAAAGGCATTTACCTTAGTAACCCTGCCGCTCTTATCCGTATTGAATTTGCCGATACGGGGTCCCAAAATCTTCGCTCCTACCAGCGCGGAAATGCCGCCCACCATATGAATCGCACAGGAACCCGCAAAGTCATGGAAACCGATCTGCGAAAGCCAGCCGCCGCCCCAGATCCAGTGCGCCTCAATCGGATAGATCAATGCGGATATCACGCCGGAGTAAATACAGTAGCTCAAAAACTTTGTGCGCTCCGCCATCGCCCCGGAAACGATCGTTGCCGTAGTCGCGCAGAACACCAGATTGAATACAAAATTTGACCAGTCGAAACTCTCATAAGCCGTGAAAATGTCAAACCCGGGCCTGCCGATCAGTCCGGCCAGATCCTCGCCAAGCAAAAGACCGAAGCCGATCAGAATAAACATTACTGTACCGATACAGAAATCCATCAAGTTTTTCATAATGATGTTTCCCGCATTCTTGGCTCTGGTAAATCCTGTCTCGACCATCGCAAATCCGGCCTGCATCCAGAACACCAGCGCGGCGCCGATCAGAAACCAGACGCCGAAAATCTGTCCGCTTAAAACCTCCATCATCTCTTCCATAATTTTTCCTCCTCTTCCAAACAGTTTGTTGCAATGATATATCAGAGCATAAAAGTAAAGGCGCCTTGAGTTTCCTCAAAGCGCCTTCGCTCTTATGTCTTGGATTGTAGCACTGGCATTTTACCATGTCAAGCATTTTTTGTATCTTAGTATAAATGTATTTTTGTATACCGCATCCGGACTTACTCCTTCTAACTATTTTGCATTGGCTGCCTGCTTTTTCCCGAATTGCATCTGCGCAAAAATTACCGCGGCAAACACCAGCACGCACCCCAGAATTTCCCGGCCGCTCATCGTTTCGTGCAGAATCAGCATACCCGCCAGCACGGAGAAAACCGACTCCAGACTCATCAGCAGGGACGCTATGGCCGGGTTGATCCCGTTCTGGCCAACGATTTGCAGCGTATAGCCCACGCCGCAGGACATGACACCCGCATATAACAGCGGAATCCACACGTCAATACCCCCGAGAGACTGCATCCACGCCGCTGCTCCCATCTGCCGCATCTCCACACTAAACATCGGAATCATCCCCCATGCCCCGCACACAAAAAACTGGATGCAGGCCATGCGCACCCCGTCCACCAGCGGCGAAAAATGGTCTATCACCATGATATGTATGGAAAAACACACAGCGCACAAAAGCACCAGCCCGTCACTGAACTGAAAGGAGAAGCTGTCAGTCAGACAGAGAAAATATAGCCCCACAACCGCCACCAGAATACTGATCCAGACATTCCAGCCGCATTTTTTTTTGAAGAAAATACCAAGCACCGGCACCAGAAGAATATAACATGCCGTCAGAAATCCGGCCTTGCCCGCCGTGGTGCCGTAATACATACCCATCTGCTGAAAAGTGCTTGCCACAAACAGCACCAGCCCGCAAAGAGCGCCGCCCAGCGACAGCCTGCGTCTGTCCTGTGCCGACTGTGGTTTCTTACCCGCCGTGTATCTGTCCAGAAAAGGAATCACCGGTAAAAGCACAAGCCCGCCCATAAAAGATCGTATACAGTTAAAGGTATACGGCCCCGCCGATGCGCCGCCCTGTCTCTGCGCCACAAAAGCAACACCCCAGACAAGGGCGGTGAGAAGCAGAAGCATGGAGTTGCGCGCCTTTAAATTTATCGTTGGTTTTTTCATCCTATTCTCCTCCCAAAATTATAATTCTTTCACCAGCAGGAAATGCCTTTTCCCATCCAGCCGTGTCTCCCTGGAAAACGCAAACCCAAGCTTTTTACACAGATTCAGAGATCTCTCATTACCCGGCTGCACGAGCGCCTGCACACGATCTATCAAAAGCGTCTCTCCGGCATAAGCGAGGACTGCGCTGCACACCTCGTATGCGTATCCCTGCCCCTGCCAGGGCACGCCGAACACAAAGCCCAGCTCCGGCAGATCGTAGCCTTCCCGCCAGCTTATCCCGGCTCTGCCAATCACCACGCCGCTCTCCTTTTCCAGCGCGGTCCACATGCCATACCCGTAAAAGGCGTATACTTTCTCTATATAATCTTTTGTGTAAGCGATCTCCTCGTCCCTGTCCGCAAACAGATTTTCCATATACTCGGTAATGGATGGCTCCGCATAAATCCGGTAGAAACTGTCCACATCCCCCACCGTTGTCTCCCGCACGATACAACGTTCTGTTGTTAGTATTTCCCACGGCAGTCCGGCGAGGCGGCGGTACGCCAGATCAAAGGACTCCTCGTCCATCTCCTCCAGGTTTTCCACCGCGTAAAGCGCACCGGGAAAGGATTCATTCCGATTGTTTTCGTGCAGACAGGGCAGTACATAGCAGCCCTGCTTACGCATGGCATTGTAGACTTCTGCCTGATCCGTCACATATAAAGGCTGTTCCCAGGATGAAAGACAAATTTTTTTCAACATAGCTATCACTATAACACAATTCCTCCAATCTCACAATTTTTCCTTTACCTCTCCGCCTCTTTCTTATAGAATAGGAGATAAGTCAGTGAAATTCAGAGAAAAGAAAGGAACCATCAATATGGCACAACAAAATCCAATCGTAACTTTTACCATGGCAAACGGTGACGTTATCAAAGCAGAATTATATCCCGAAACCGCCCCTGTCTCCGTCAACAACTTTATCAGCCTGATTCAGAAACATTTCTATGACGGTCTGATCTTCCACCGGGTAATCAAAGGCTTTATGATTCAGGGCGGCGACCCGGAAGGCACCGGCATGGGCGGCCCCGGCTATTCCATAAAAGGTGAATTTAAGCAGAACGGCTTTGATAACGACTTGAAGCACACAGAGGGCGTTCTCTCCATGGCAAGAAGTATGCAGCCCGACTCCGCAGGCAGCCAGTTTTTCATTATGCACAAGACAAGCCCGCACTTAGACGGCGCTTACGCGGCTTTTGGAAAGGTGATTGAGGGGCTGGAAAACGTGAATAAGATCGCGGAGACAGCGACCGATTATGAGGACCGGCCGATGGAGGATCAGGTGATGCAGACGGTTACCGTCGATACGTTCGGCGTGGATTATCCGGAACCGGAGAAGCTGTAAACGGTCATCCTCTGTAAAACGAACAGACCCGGCCGAAAGGCAGTGACATATTTAAAATCCGTGTACAAAAGCCAGTGATCCCATCCCGGGATCGCCGGCTTTTTGCTTTTCTCTGTATGGTTTTACCGTTCCTGCATATCTGCCGCAGGACCTTCGCTGCGCTATTCCTGCATACTCAAAATGAGTCTGAATACGAACACACCGTTGTCGTTTCTGAAATCATATTCCCCATTGTATTTTTTCGCCGTTCTGATGATACTGGAAATCCCCACGCCTCCCTTAAATCCGCCTCCGGTTTTTCCGCCCTTTGGCGCCGTCTCCTTTTTGCACGTATTGCTGCAGGTAATAATCAGTTTATTCTTTCTCCGCTTAAGCATCAGGTCGATAAAGCACTCCCGTTCCTCCAGCCTCTTTTTTACTTCTATGCAGGCGTAAATCGCATTCTCGTATGCGTTGGCAAGGATGGCCACCAGGTCGATATCCGGTATCTCCGGATTTTTACCAAGCTCCACATCCAGCATCACCTTAATCTGCTCACGCTCAGCCTTTCTCGTGTATGCGCAGAGCATGTTGTTGACAGCCGTGTTGGCGCAGATCACCTGCTGCGTCCCCCGGTCCAGTTCCCGGTCATACTCCTGCAAATACTGTAAAAGCTCTTCTGTCTGCCCCCTGCGGGCGCTCTCCGCGATCACCGCATTGTGGTGCCTGATGTCGTGACGGAGCCGTTTGCCGGACTCCACCGACTCTTCCAGAATTTCTAACTGCCGCTCCAAAAGCCTGTAGTTCATCTGGATCAACTGGTTTTCCCTCTCGTACTCTCTTTCCTTCCCGACATGCAGATAAAAACGAAAGACAAGAAACTGTAAGGTTCCCGTCAGGAAAAAGTTCATCAGAATCTGGTAAATCCTGTGAAACGTCATTTCTTTGTTCAGGCCCGGGTTTAAAATGTAGCCGATTCCAAACAGCATACATATAATCATCACGGCAACACTGAACTTATCCGCCTCGCTCTCCACATAATCGCCAAAATCTTTTACCGATTTTCTGACATACTTGTTGAGCAAAAAGGCAATCAGTCCGATCAGTGCAATGCGCGAAACAATGTCCGCCCAGACGTTGCGGTCAAAGAATAAAATGGAGATTTCCAGTGCTCCGACCAGGAATACGGCGAGAAGATAAAAAACCACCGCCAGCTTATATATGGTCAGATAAACGGAATCCCTGCTCATAAAAATGGCAAAAACAGCGAAACAAAGATACATGACAAAGGCCACCATCCGCGCACAGCTTTCCCAGTCCGTCACATACCACACACATGCCAGCGTAAGCAGCACTGCCGAAAAACAGCTATAGCAGACGACCGCCTTCACCCTGTCAAACCGGGACTTTGCGAGTATGGAAAACAGCGCAATCGTCCCTGTAAGGCTGATTGCGAACCGAATAAATGCTATGTACACGGAACCACCTAACATTTCATTTCCTCTCTCCCTCACGACTCAGTCTGAGCAGATTTCCAGTTTCTACAGCACTATTCTACAATATTTTTTTATAGAAAAAAGCGTCATTGCGCGATTGTTACCTGACGTTTATTTTCGCGATCCATTTTGGCATAAAAAGGACAATCCGGCCAATCTTTTTATGCTATACTAAAGAAAAAAGCAAGATATGGGGATGGCTATGTATCATGTTCTGATGGTGGATGACGATCCGATGATATTAGAAGATAATAAGACATATTTCGATGCAATGGGTTATGAAGTTGTCTGCGCCGATACCGCGGAGAAAGCAGAAACGATCATTTTATCCAATGCGCTGGACTGCGTGATTCTCGACGTCGATCTGCCCGGCATGAGCGGCTTCGCGTTATGTGAAAAAATACGCTCCAAAACTGGTCTGCCCATTGTTTTCCTCTCCGGCTATACCGAGGAGGAAAACCGGATCCGCGGATTGTCCATCGGCGGGGACGACTATGTATGCAAACCTTACAGCTTAAAGGAGCTGGAACTGCGGGTGCGGGCGCGCATCCGTTCCGGCAGGGCCGCCGAGCCGCCCAAAACGCTTACCTACGGTCCGCTCTCCATCTGTCCCGCCTCCTGCAGCGTCGTTTATGAAACACATTCCGTAGATTTTTCTTCCTACGAATTTGATGTGCTGTATTTTCTTGCCAGACATCCCAACGAAATCTATACGCCGGAACAAATTTACGATTCGGTCTGGAAGGCGCCGATCAACAAGGGGCAGAAATCACTGCAGGTCATTATGGGGCGCATCCGCAGGAAGCTCTATGCCGTCTGCTCCGATCATGACTACATCCAGACCAAACGCTACAAAGGTTATCTGTTTGTCCCTGACCGGGAATAACGGGTGTGCGCATAAAAACCGGCTATTCCGGCTATAACTGCCAGCAGGACAAGCCCTGCCGCAGCCGCCATATGCCCGGCTCTGCGGTTGTCTGCGCGCATTGTCCTCCCCTGTATACCGGCAAGGCCCTCACCGGTTTCCCCGGATGGAGAGAAAACGTCCACAGCCTCCCCCTGTTCAGAGGCGGCAAAACCGTTATGGTTTACGCTTTCCGCATCGCCCGCTTCTGTCTGTGCATACAGCGCCGCCGCTTCTCCGGTTTCCGGAGCCCCGGCCTGTGGCTGCTGACCGGCATTGGTATCCGCGGCCTTCATACCGGCCGGCCGGTTCTTCGTTGTTTCGGAAACTTCCGCACCTGACCAGCGTCCTGCACCGCTGTTTGCAGGTTCCGCCTGTAACGGCTGTCCCGCGTTATCGTCTGTCGTGTCAGCATATGTGCCCGCTTTGCTTTCTGACCGGCCCGCACCTGTCGTCTTCTCCGGATCGTTCTTGTCCGGATCGGTATTCTCCAGATCGTTCTTGTCCGGGTCCGAGTCACGGTCTGCTCCCTGCGTCGGATTTTCCTCTTCCGGAGATGTGCCGTCCGGTTCCTCCTGCGGCTCGTCGGGCGGGTTAGTAATAGAAGTGCCGCCGCCCCTGCTGCCGCCTATATCCTCCCCGGCGTCCAAATTGTCAGCGGCATAGCAGAGCACATTGGAAAAATATCCGGTTCCGTTATCGTTCCAATGCAGCCGGATATATATATTGCCGGTGTATTCCCCGTCGCTTTGTTCGCTTTTGCAGGCAATATAAAATCCGGAACCCGCATGTGATATACGCTGCTCTTCGTACAGAAGCCAGTTTTCTCCTTCAAAAGAATACTCTGCCCGCACCGTGAACGGCAGATTTCCCTCCGGTAACGTAAATCCGCCGTGAAATGTATACAGGCAGCCTCTTGCCTCCGCCTTCACATCCGTAAAGGTCAGCGGATAGTCATTATAAACCACTGTGCATGACGCCGGTTCCACAGATGCCGCACCTGAAAAAGAACCCTGCACCCTGAAACGCCGCCTTTCTTCCTGCTGCTTTTCGGTTCCTTCCAGATGCCACGAAACGGGAACCTTCTCATCATTGCCAAGCCGCCCCTGATAATTAACCGTACAGTTGATCCGCGCGGGAAGGGCCTCATTTATTGTCTGCCCTTTTTCTACGACAGCGCAGATATCATCCCTGAAATACATGACAAACGGCGTATCGGCATAATGAACGCTTCCCGATATCCGGCAGTCGGAAAGGACCAGCCCGGCGCCCTCCTCCTGCCACGCTGCACCATGGCCGCTCTCCACCGCAACGCCCTGCATGGAAAGCAGCCCTTTTTCCACCACATGGAAGAGGCTTTTGCCATCCGGATGACCCGAAAACAGGAGATTGTGATCGCCCGAAAGTCCGATCTCTCCGGTCACAGTGATGGTATAGCGATCCGTATCGACAAGAATTTCCGGCATATCCGGCATACCCGGATAGAAACTGTAATCCCCATCCAAAACGATGTGGTCCGCCAGTTTTACCGTACCTCCGGTGTACTTATGGGATTCCAGCCAGTCTATGAAAGCCGGACCCGTGGAAACGCTCTCCTCCGGTTCCGACATGACGACGGATTCCGGCAGACCCATCGCTGATCCGGCAGCAGGCCCATTCCCTGCCTCCTCTGCTGGTTTCTCTCCGGAAGCCGGTTCGCTGCCCGGCTCCTCTTCCGGCTGTCCGGCGGCAGGCTCATTCCCTGCCTCCCCTTCCGGATTCCCACCGGTGACCGGTTCGCTGTCCGGCTCTTCCTCCGGCTGTCCGGCGGCAGGCTCATTCCCTGCCTCTTCTTCCGGGTGACTGGCAGCAGGCTCATTCCCTGCCTCCCCTTCCGGGTTCCTACTGGCGCCCGGTTCGCTGCCCGGCTCCTCTTCCGGCTGTCCGGCAGCAGGCTCATTCCCTGCCTCCCCTTCCGGGTTCCCGCCGGAGGCCGGTTCGCTGCCCGGCTCCTCTTCCGGCTGTCCGGCAGCAGACTCATTCCCTGCCTCCTCTTCCGGGTTCCTACTGGCGCCCAGTTCGCTGCCCGGCTCCTCACCGGCGGCAGGCAGGCCCTCTGTATTTTGCCAGGCGGCCATTGCGACAATAAAATCAGCTCTATATAATAGAGACACAATTACGAAACTCAGTATAAACAGGAATGCACGCTTCTTTTTCATTGTTTTCACTCTTCTCTGGAAGGAATATGTATTATGAAACAAACACTATTTACCAAATCCGCATGGCAAACCCTTCTGATCATCACAGGCACCGCTGTCTTATGCCTGCTCGGATTGTCTGTCGTCACGCAGTATGATAATAAATATATAATAAAGGCGGCTAACGCACAAGGGCAACTTTATATGATTCCAGAAAAAGGATACTGTGCCCTTGTGGATGGATGGGAGTTTTATCCGGATACCTTACTTTCCCCTGCGGATTTTTCTTCCACAGCGCACAGGTATTACCGCACATGGGCAGGCGAATATCCCAATCTGACTATGTTCCACGAAGACAAAAGTCCTTACGGAATCTCGACGTGGCGTATGCGTCTGTCCGGAAGCGGCAATGTCCTTCTCTATCTGCAGGAGCCACTCTGCGCCTCCAGTGTCTTTGTGAACGGCATCTGTCTTGGCAAAACCGGCGAAGTGTCCCCCGACCATTATTCTCCACTGATTCAGGACAGGACCTATGCCTTTTTTCTTGACGGGGAAGCGGAGCTGGTTATCCAGACTGCCAACTATTCCCATTATTACGGGGGCGTCTGGTATGCGCCCGTGATCGGGACCGCAGACAGTGTCAGTCGCCTCATTGCCGTCCGTATGCTCCTCTATGGACTGCTGTTTTTTTCATCCCTCACCCTCTCCCTGTTCTGCATCGTACTCTGGGGGCGCAGAAAGGAGGACGACAAGACCGGCGCCTTCTACTTCGGTCTCTTAAGCCTGTCTTTTGCCGTGCGGATCTGCTATCCTTTCTTAAGGCTGTCCGGTGTGCCATTCGTCCGCCTTCTCTATGCCGTGGAAGACGCTGCCGCTGTGTCCGGCATTTACTTTGCCATGCAGATTGCCCTTATGCTGTTTATGCCGGAATCAGGCGCCGGCACCATTACTACCCGCCTGAAAAAAATACTGCGCGCGCTCACTGCAGGGGCCTGCGTCATTGTCACAGCCGCCCCCCTGTTTGTATTCCCCGCAATGCCCGGCCTTGTGCAGTGGTACGGCCCGCTTATTTCATGGTATAAAGCCATCATGGCGCTTTTCCTGATCAGTCTGTCTGTGTACGGCGGTTTTATGGGGATGCACCATATTAAGATCGTTCTTGCCGCCGCTGTCGCAAACGGCATCTGCCTGATTTACAGCGTCCTCTCCATCGGCTTCTATGAACCCTTCGCCGGCGCATATCCCGAGGAGTACGGCTCCTTTTGTATGGTAATCGCCTTTGCCTTTCTGATGATACAGCAAAGCAGGGAAATGACGGCGGAAAACAGAAGACTGCATCTTCATCTGCAAGAAGAGGTCGCAGAAAAGACAGAACATCTGCGCAGGCTGCTCATGGAAAGAGGCCAACTGATCGCGGAGTTGGGACATGACATGAAATCGCCCCTGACCTCCCTCTCTAACATGGCGCAGATTATACGGCTGAATGATATTATGCTGGATGAGAACGCGCGCAAAAGAATGATTCACATAGAGGAACAGTGCAATATTTTGTCCGACCGCCTGAAAACGATTCAGGAAATTGCCTCTCAGACAAGCGCTCCTGCCAGACTGGAGCCTCTGCAGCTCAATACCTTCCTGTCGGATTTCTATTACAACTGCCGCCCGATTATAGAGCTTTACGGGCCGAATTTTTTCGCGGACATCACGCCCCGCCCCTGCCATATTATGGCCAACCGCGAACAGCTCTCCCGCGCGCTGGAAAATCTTATATACAATGCCGCCGACTTCACGCCGCCGGAAGGCAGTATAACGCTCTCCCTCTCTGCGGATGAAAACACCGCCTGTATCGCCGTTTCAGATACGGGCTGCGGCATTCCGGAAGAAGAGCTTTCCAATATCTTCCACCGCTCGTACACCACCCGCAGCGACAAGGGCGGTCAGGGGCTGGGGCTGGCCATTACCCACGCGATTGTATCAGAACATGCAGGGCGGATCGAAGCGGTGTCCAAAGAAGGGGAGGGAACCACCTTTACAATCTGTATTCCGACGGCGGCATCCCGCACGCCTTCTTAAAATAGCGCGTAAAATGCGGCAGGCTGTCAAATCCGGCCTGTGCCGCCGCCTGCGCCACCGGCAGTTTTTCCACCCGCAGCAGGTATTTGGAACGCTCCATGCGGGCGTCCAGCAGCTCAGACTTTGGCGAACGGTTAAAAAACAGCCTGTAATAGCGGTAAAACTGGCTTGTCCCCAGATTCGTCAATGCCGCCATGCTGTCCGCGTCCCACTTTCTCTCGATATGGGTCAGAATCTCAATTCTCGCTTTCCTGAACTCCTCAAAAAGATCCGCCTGAAAACCCTTTCCATCCGGAAACGTCTGGAGCTGTCTGGAAAAAAGAATAAAAAGCTGATGCATCAGTTTGTCAATCTGTTCCTGATAATAGCTCTGTTTGGTCACGCTCTCCATATAGACGGCCTTAAACAGGGCGTTCAGGGCGTCGGGAAAAGGCGGGTAGACTATTTTGTTGACGGGAAGGCCGTACGCCGCAAGGAACCCGTCGTCGTCGCATGTAAAATGTACGAAGCTGTTTTTAAACTGTCCGACCGCCCGATAAATCTGCGCCTGCCCGGGCGTATACAGCAGGAATGCCCCTTCCTTCGCCATTTGTGTCCTGCCGCAAAGCTGTACTTTCATGGGCGTCATAAAATAGAGCAGGAGATAATCTCCGCTTCCCTCAGGACGGTTAATGATATCGCAGTCCGGATTGACCCGGTTGTAGTCGCAGTAGCCTGTATGAAACATAAGAAAGCTCCTTTTCCTCATGCGGATATAATTATATTCTAATTTAAAACCGGAAGAAAAGTCAAATATGGCGCAAGAAAAGATATGGTTATTTTTCTGCCCTTTGCTAGAATATATTTAAGATTTGAGAGCGGTACCAACATATCATACGATTAAGGAAAGGAACGGAAAATGAAAAAAGCGCAGGTTATTATCGACAAGGAGTACATCGTAAGTGAAATCGACAAAAGGGTCTACGGATCCTTTATCGAGCATTTGGGGCGGGCAGTTTATGAAGGAATCTATCAGCCCGAAAGTCCTTTTGCGGATGAGCAGGGCTTCCGCAAGGATACGCTGGAGCTGGTGAAAGAGTGCAATGTGCCCATCGTGCGCTATCCCGGCGGCAACTTCGTGTCCGGCTATCGCTGGGAAGACGGCGTGGGGCCGAAGGAGCTGAGACCCGCACAGGTTGACCTTGCATGGCAGGTCGTAGAATCCAACCAGTTCGGTCTCAACGAGTTCGCGGATTGGTCAAAGAAAGCCGGAACCGATGTCATGATGGCTGTCAATCTGGGAACCAGAGGATTGCAGGAGGCAAAGGAGCTGCTGGAGTACTGTAACTTTAAGGGCGGCACGCTGATGAGCGATCTGCGCAGATCCCACGGTTACGAAAAGCCCCACGACATCAAAACATGGTGTCTTGGTAATGAGATGGACGGCCCGTGGCAGACCGGTCATAAAACGGCCACAGAGTATGCCCGAATCGCTAACGAGACGGGAAAAGCCATGAAAATCTTAGACCCTTCCATCGAACTGGTGGCATGCGGCAGCTCCTTTTCCCATATGCCTACCTTCGGCGACTGGGAAGCGACCGTGCTTGACGAGTGCTACGACACGGTAGACTACGTTTCCATGCACCAGTACTACGGAAACAGAGATAACGATTCCGCAAACTTCCTCGCAAGCAGCGTGGATCTGGATCAGTTCATCTCGTCAGTCATTGCCATCTGCGATTTTGTGAAGGGCAAGCACCACGGCAAAAAGAATATCAACATCTCTCTGGACGAGTGGAATGTATGGTTCCATTCGGAGGAAGCGGACAAGCAGCTTGAGAAGTGGGTGCAGAAGCCTCACCAGCTTGAGGACATTTATAATTTCGAGGATGCGCTGTTGGTGGGCAGTATGCTTATTACGATTCTGCGCCATGCGGACCGCGTGAAAATCGGCTGCCTTGCGCAGCTCGTAAACGTAATCGCGCCGATCATGACCTCCGATACCGGCGCATGGAGACAGACCATCTTCTATCCTTATATGCACGCGGCTACGCTTGGACAGGGAACGGTTTTAAACACGATTGTGAAATCTCCCGTCTATGAGGCGAAACAGTACGGCGAGGCGCCCTATCTCGACTGCGTGGTAGTGGAGAATCCGGAAAAAGAGGAGCTTGTTATCTTTGCGGTCAATAAAGATCTGGAGGAAGACATGGCGGTAACCATGGATCTGCGCCAGTACGCAGGCTACCGGGTACAGGAGCATATCGTTATGCAAAACGATGACCTGAAAGCAGTCAATACGGAAGCAGACCCTGATAACGTGGTGCCGAAGGCGGGCGGGAACGCCAAAGTGAACAACGGAACTCTGGAAGCAGTCTTTGGGAAAACAAGCTGGAACGTGATCCGCCTTTCCAAATGACATGTGTCCCGTTCATAATATGTTCATAATTAATTTTAAAAAATTTCATTTTATAATCATGATTCAGACATTTCTGCACCGTATACTAAGACCATAAGATACAACACAGCGAGCTGATAGCAAAGTTAGCTGATTAATTTAAAACTTTTTCATAATAAATGCCAAGTAGGGGAGACCTTACTTGGCATCCTCCCTTTTCTGGAGAAAATCCCTGTTATCCATGTATACAATTTTTTCTTTCCATATATTATGTCATATGGTATACTTGAATACAGCAAAAGGAGGAAATGTATCATGGTTGAACTGATTACAAATGTGAACAGCGCCGTAAACAGCTTTGTCTGGGGTATTCCCATGCTGGTGCTGCTCGTCGGTACGGGTATTCTGATGACCGCCCTTACCAGATTTTTTCAGTTGTCCCACATCGGACACTGGTTTAAAAATACCATTGGCGGTATTTTTCACGACAAACATATTACGAAACACACGGACAAGGAAGACCAGTCCATCTCACAGTTCCAGTCGCTGTGCACGGCGCTGGCCGCTACCATCGGCACGGGAAATATCGTCGGCGTGGCTAGCGCACTGATTGCCGGAGGACCCGGCGCGATCTTCTGGATGTGGATTGTGGCTTTCTTCGGCATGATGACCAACTATTCCGAAAATGTGCTGGGCATCTATTACCGCCGCAAAAACGAGCGGGACGAATGGTGCGGCGGCGCGATGTACTACTTAAAAGACGGACTCGGCTCCTACAAGGGTTTTCAGAAGATCGGCGCGGTATTAGCCGTCCTGTTCTCCATTTTCTGTGTCATGGCTTCTTTCGGCATCGGCAATATGAGCCAGATCAACTCTATTTCCGGCAATATGAAGTCCGCTTTCGGCGTCCCCACCTATGTGACCGGTATCGCGCTTCTGATTCTCGCGGCTCTCGTGATCGTGGGCGGCCTGAAGCGTATCGCTTCCGTGACGGAGAAGCTGGTGCCTTTCATGGCTATCATCTATGTGGCAGGCGCTCTGGTACTCTTCTTTCTGAATATTGATCAGTGCGGCGCGGTTTTCTCCGCTATCTTTAAGGGCGCATTCGGCCTGCGCGCAGTGGGCGGCGGTATCGTCGGCAGCGGCGTAAAGATGGCGCTCACATGGGGCATGAAGCGCGGTGTGTTCTCCAATGAGGCGGGACTTGGCTCCTCCGTTATGGTACACTCCAGCTCTAATGTAAAAGAACCTGTTCGTCAGGGTATGTGGGGTATTTTCGAGGTGTTTGCCGATACGATGGTTGTCTGCACGCTGACTGCATTCGTGGTGCTCTCCTCCGGTCTGGTCGATCTGGAAACCGGCGCGGTATTAAGCTCTTCCGAAGGTTCCGCTCTGGTGGGCGAGGCTTTCGCCACCAGATTCGGCAGTATAGGTCCCATGTTTATCGCCATAGCAATCCTGCTGTTCGCCTTCTCCACGGTGCTTGGCTGGAGTCACTACGGTTCCAAGGCATGGGAGTATCTCTTCGGCACCAGGTCCATGATCGCTTACAAGATCGTTTTCGTCCTCATGATCTATGTGGGTGCAACGATGAATCTGGGTCTGGCATGGGATCTCTCCGATACCTTTAACGGACTCATGGCGATCCCGAACCTGATCGGTGTCTTGAGTCTGTCTCCCATCGTCATGAAGATCACCAGAAACTATGTGGCGCGGGTGTTGAAAAAAGAAGAAGTAAAGCCGATGCTCTCCGCCTTCCCGGATATCGAGGATACCCATGCGGAAGAGTTGAAGGAAATGTATCAGTAGAAAATCGCCGCAAGTTCCTTTGAAGTAAGAAATCGTCGCCCGAATGTGGCCATTAAGAGAATATTGATTTCAGACAAAAGAATCCCGGTACAGCCATAACAGCCGTACCGGGATTTTTATATGCCATCCTGCAGAATGCTTTCTACATTCTGTTTCTGCCATTTAAGCCTTGCCGTCGGAACCGAGCACGTTCTTAATCTTGTGTGCCACCATATCCTTCACAGCCTGTCTCGCGGGCTTCAGATACTGTCTGGGATCGAAGTGATCGGGATGCTCCGCAAAGTACTGACGGATGTTACCTGTCATAGCCAGACGGATATCGGAGTCGATGTTGATCTTACATACGGCAAGCTCTGCTGCCTTACGAAGCTGCTCTTCCGGAATACCTACTGCGTCAGGCATGTTACCGCCATACTGGTTCACCATCTTAACGAACTCCTGCGGAACGGAAGAAGAACCGTGAAGCACGATCGGGAAACCGGGCAGTCTCTTAATGCACTCCTCCAGAACGTCGAAGCGAAGCGGAGGGGGAACCAGAATGCCGTCTGCGTTTCTGGTGCACTGTGCAGCGGTAAACTTGTATGCGCCGTGGGACGTGCCGATTGCGATAGCGAGGGAGTCACAGCCTGTCTTATCTACGAACTCCTCCACTTCCTCGGGACGTGTGTAGGACTCTTTGCCTGCCTCTACAACGACTTCATCCTCAACGCCTGCCAGCGTACCCAGTTCAGCCTCAACCACTACGCCCTTGTCATGCGCATACTCAACTACCTGCTTGGTCAGCGCGATGTTGTCCTCGAAAGACTTGGAAGAAGCGTCGATCATAACGGAGGTAAATCCACCGTCGATACAGGACTTACAAAGCTCGAAGGTGTCGCCGTGATCCAGGTGAAGCGCAATCGGGATCTGCGGATTCTCCGCCACCGCCGCCTCAACGAGCTTCACCAGATAGGTGTGGTTCGCATAAGCGCGGGCACCCTTGGAAACCTGCAGGATAACAGGGCTGTTCAGCTCGCCGGCAGCCTCGGTAATGCCCTGAACGATCTCCATGTTGTTTACGTTGAAAGCGCCGACAGCATAACCGCCGTCATAAGCCTTCTTAAACATTTCGGTTGTTGTTACTAATGCCATAGTATTATCTTCCTTTCTATTAAAATTTTTTATTACTTTCCATCATCTGGAATCCAACTTTTATTTTAACAGCCAGTCTCTGGAAAGTCAACAACTCCGCCGCGATGCGGACAGCTTTTACCAGACCTTCCATGCGCCCGGATATCCCCTCTTTTCAATCGTCATTCCATTTCCTGCGGTACCCGGATTTCAAGCGCCTGATGCCAGCTCTCGACCACCACCGCGCAGTGTTCTCCGCCGTACTCCCCGTCCAGCGTCCATGCCACAGGGTCTTCCGACTCCACTTTCAGCTTTTCGGTGGTAAACGTATATATATGCTCCGAGTTCACGCGCTTATCCACGAGCGCGCGGATGATATTATTGATATCCAGCGGATTCGTCGGTTTGCGGATCAGCGTCACCTCAAACAACCCGTCGTCCAGCGCCACATTCTGTCCCGTAATGCCGCGGAACCCTCCTACGGAATGGGAATTGGTAACCATGCCGTATAGAAATTCGCCCTCGATCACCTCGCCGTTGCAGGTAATTTTCAGAGGATAAGACCGAACGGAGGGAAGCCTTTTGACTCCCTCGATCAGATAAGCGGCATGTCCCAGCACATTTTTTGTGTCCTGAGGCGTACCGTAAGATACATCCGTAAAAATACCGAACGCCGCCACATAGATAAATATACTATAATTAAATTTTCCGACGTCACAGGCAAAAGTCCTGCCGTTTACCACCACATCCGCAGCCTGCAGCATGTTCTTCGGAATCCTCAGACTATTGGCAAAGTCGTTGGTGCTGCCTGCCGGAACATAGCCGATGGGAAGCCGCTCCTGCGACTTCATCATGCCTGTCACGACTTCGTCAAGGGTGCCGTCCCCACCGCTGCACACCACGATATCGTAACCGGCCCGCCTTTCCTGCACGGCCTTAACCGCGTCGCCCGCGGCCTGCGTCGGATAAGCCGTCACCTCATAGCCGGCCTTTACAAAAGTATCTATAATATCTAAAAGGTTACTTCTGATCTGCGCTTTTCCCGCTCTGGGATTATAGACAAAAAGCATCTGTTTAGCCATAGGTTACCTCCTGATTTTAATTTCAATACGCTTAATTTCCTGCTGACATAATAAAAAGCTGCCCAGAATCTCATCCGCCTACCGCGCCACAGGATTCTGAACAGCCCACACATTATGCCTTATCAAATGTCAATCCTGTCTCACCCCTCCCTATCTGGTGGTCAGGAACTTCTCGATTTCCGCAACTGCCGTCTCCTCATCGGCTCCGTCCGCGGTCACCGTCACCTCCGCACCGCTCTCGAGTCCCATGCTCATCATGCCCATGATACTCTTTGCGTTCACTTTCTTGTTGTCGGAACCAAGATAGACGGTGCTCTCAAACTGACTGGCCACCTGAACAAGCATCGCCACCGGCCTTGCTTCCAAGCCTGTCTCCAGTTTGATCTGGATTGACTTCTGAATCATAATATTTTCCTCCTCTTTTTCTTTTCGAGGCATTCCGCCTCTTATTATGATCTGATTTTGTCAGCAATTTCACTCAGCCTGCGTAACCTGTGATTCACCCCTGATTTCCCCACAACCGGTTCCAGATACCCGCCCAGCTCCTTGAGAGCCGCATCCGGATATTCCAGCCGGATCTCTGCCATCTGCCGCAGATTATCCGGTAAATTTTCAAGCCCATACCTGTCTCTGATCAGAAGGATGTCCTCGATCTGTCTGCCCGCAGCCGTCACCGTCTTGGAGATGTTGGCCGTCTCGCAGTTTACCCTTCTGTTAATTGAATTTCGCATCTCTTTCAGGATTCTCATATTTTCCAGCTCCATCAGAGATACATGGGCGCCCATTACATTTAAGAGATCCACAATACCTGCGCCCTCTTTCAGATAGACTATCTGATATTTCTTCCGGCCTGTGATTCTGGCCTCAATCTGAAATTCCAAAAGCACCTCCTGAAGCTGTACCGCCTGCACCTTCCCCTCACAGACAAACTCCAGATGATAACTTTTTTCCGGGTCGCTCATGGAACCCACGCTCAAAAAAGCGCCCCGCAGCCATGCTCTCGCGCAGCAGGAATTTTTAATCAGAAGGGAATTGACCGTTTTGGTTAATACGATCTTTCCGTCCTTTTCCCTTGCGAGATATAACGCCTCTGTCACCCTCCGCTCCGCCTCGTCGTCGGGGATCAGCCGCTCTTTGCCCTGCATAACAGTTTCTATATTAAATGTTTTTTTAAGTAATGTAAAGCATTTTCTCGCAACTGCCTCATTTTCCGTGTCCAGACAAAGGTGCTTTTCGCCGTCGCAAACGCCGCCGTTATACAGCAAAAGCGCCGCAAGTTCCGCGAGCTGACAATGTCTGGCAGCGCTCACATGGGCTGCAAGTTCCTCTTTTACCCTTCCCGAAAAAGACATATTTCTTCCTCTGTTTTGTGACAGTCCGGCGTATGGCCGGACTGCCGCTTATTTATCTGCGTCCCGGTGATACAGCTTCACGCCGTAGGTGCCGTGATCCTTAAGCTCCGTGTAGAGCGCGTTGGCAAGCGTCACGCTTCTGTGCTTGCCTCCGGTACAGCCGATTCCGATTACAAGCTGGTGCTTTCCTTCTTTCACATAGTTTGGAATCAGAAATTCCAGCATGTCCGTCAGTTTTTGCATAAATGCCCCGGCCTCCGGGAAGGACATCACATAGTCCTGCACCTCTTTGTCATTGCCTGTCTTATGTTTCAGCTCGTCTATATAGAAAGGATTAGGCAGAAAGCGCACGTCAAAGACCAGATCGGCGTCCGCCGGTATCCCCTTCTTAAAGCCGAAGGACAGGATTGTAACAATCAGCGAATTATACTCCTTATTTCTCACAAAGATATTGTCAATCTCTTCTTTCAGCTCTCTCGTCAGAAGATGGGAGGTGTCGATGATATAATCCGCCTTTTCCCGTATCTCCTTTAAGATTTCCCGCTCCCTGTGGATTCCCTCCTCTACCCGTCCTTCGGGGGAAAGCGGGTGGAGTCTCCTTGTCTCTTTATAGCGTTTCAAAAGCGCGTCGTCGCCCGCTTCCAGAAAAAGCATCTCAAACAGATAACCGTTTTCCTTCAACTGGTCCAGAATCCGGCGCACACCGCTAAAGGACTGGTCCGCGCGTACATCAAGTCCCAGCGCGACCTTATTGACCTCGCTTGCGGGCGTCGTAATCAGCTCCACAAACTTTTCTATCAATGCCACCGGCAGATTGTCCACGCAGTAAAAGCCCACGTCCTCCAGCATTTTCATAGCGGTTCGTTTGCCCGAACCGCTCATCCCCGTCACAATCACAAATCTCATGTTAACGTTCTCTCTTCCGAATCATCCGGTTCAGCCCGCACCCATTCGCAAAATCGCGTCCCGGGCGCTCTTTGCCGCTTCGCCGCTGTGGCTGAACTGTTTAAAAATCTCCTAAAAAAATGACTTCCGGCTCGAGCCGGACATGAAACCGGTCCAGCACCCGCTCCTGTACTTCCTCGATCACTTCCCTGATATCTGCCGCCGATGCGCCGCCCGCATTAATCACAAAACCGCAATGTTTCTCGGACACCTGCGCGCCGCCGATACGGTAACCCCGAAGCCCTGCGTCCATGATAAGCTTGCCCGCATAGTACCCCTCGGGCCGCTTGAAGGTACTGCCCGCGCTGGGATACTCTAACGGCTGCTTTCCCTTTCGCTGCTTCATCAGATCGTCCATTTTCGCGCTGATCTCTCCCTGATCGCCGGGCGTCAGCTTAAGAACCACGCCCAGTACGATAAACGGCCTGTTCCTGATAATGCTGGTGCGGTAACCAAACTCCATAGTATCATTGTCCAGCGTCAGAATTTCCCCCTCTTTATCCATCACGCGGACCATCTGCACGACCTGCTTCATCTCGCCGCCGTATGCGCCTGCATTCATCACAATGGCGCCGCCGATGCTGCCGGGAATCCCCGCCGCAAATTCCAGCCCGCTTAAGCCCGCGTCTCTCGCCGCGTATGCCACCCGGGAAAGCAGCGCACCCGCGCCCGCCGCTATATGATTTTTTTCCACACCGACCGCACTCAGGCGCGATCCCAGCTTAAGTATAATGCCGCGATAACCCTTATCTCCCACCAGAAGATTGCTGCCGTTTCCCAAAACAAAATATTCCTGCTCGATCCTTCCCAGATAGGAAACGAGCTGCGACAGCTCCTCTTTCGTTTCCACGACAGCCATGCACTCCGCCTCGCCGCCTACCCGGAAGGTAGTGTGTCTGCTCATCGGCTCGTGAAACAGCAGCCTCTCCTCAGGCACAATCGTTCTGATATAATCATACATTGATGCACTCAAAATTTACCCCATCTTATATTTATTTATATAATATATCCAGCCTTATAGGAATCATGCCTGTACCGACATACACATGCATCATATCCGCCGTCAGACAAACGGCATCGGATCGGTGATGCAAAAGCAGCGGCCGGCTATGTCAATCCCCTACAGCAGCAAACGCGCCGCCCCGTAAATCCCGGCATCATTGCCGAGGGTTGCCAGCGCGAAAGTCACGTTCTGACAGCCGTGGAACGTCGTTTTCTCAAACGAAGGTCTGATATAGTCAAACAGTATCTCACCCGCCTTGGACACGCCGCCGCCGATCACGAAGATCTCCGGATTGATGATACCTGCAATTATGCCCAATCCTTTGCCCAGATAATCGCCGAATTGCTTTGCAACCTCTATCGCCAGCCCGTCTCCCGCCTTAACCGCATCAAAGACAGCCTTGGCGGACACCTCGCCCGTTCTCAAAACACTGTCCTTATCACTCGACCGCAGCGCGCGGTTAGCAAGTCTGGTAATTCCCGTGGCGGACGCATACTCCTCCAGACAGCCAAAGTTGCCGCAGCCACAGGCTTCCGTCTCGTCGTCCTCCACATGAATGTGGCCGATCTCTCCGCCCGCGCCCGTGGCGCCCGTCATGATCTCGCCGTTTATGATAATGCCGCCGCCAACGCCTGTGCCGAGGGTAACCGCCACCAGATTCTTATATCCCTGTCCGCCGCCCTTCCACATCTCGCCGAGCGCCGCCACATTCGCGTCGTTGCCGCCCTCCACGCGCATCCCGTCGAGCAGCACGGTAAGTTCCTCTTTCAGATTCAGCTCTGCCCAGCCCAGATTAACGGCCTTGTGCACAATACCGTTTTTCTCCACAGGACCCGGCGTACCGATGCCGACGCCTGCCACATCCTCTTTTGCAATGGACTTCTGCGCCATTTTCTCTTTAATGCCTGCCGCAATATCGGGAAGAATATTTTCTCCGTGATTTTCCGTCCTTGTGGGAATCTCCCACTTCTCCAAGATATTGCCCTCCTTGTCAAATAACCCCATTTTGACGGTAGTGCCGCCCACGTCCACCCCAAATACATATTCTGCCATTACTCATCCTCCTCTCTGCCGTGCGCAAGGGAATTCTGCACGCGCTTGTACAGCTCCTGCGCCGCATTGTAACCCATCTTCTTCTGACGATGGTTCACTGCCGCTGACTCGCAGATGATCGCCAGATTCCGGCCCGGTCTGATCGGTATGCTGTGGCAGACCACACGGTTGCCCAGATACTCTGTGTACTCCTCCTCCAGACCCAGACGGTCATACTCCTTATCTTTATCCCAGTCCTCCAGCCGGATAACCAGATCAATATTCTGGGTATCTCTTACGCTGGACGCACCGAACAGCGCTTTGACATCCACGATGCCGATACCCCGAAGCTCGATAAAGTGCTTCGTGATATCCGGCGCGGAACCGATCAGGGTATCCTCGCTGACACGTCTGATCTCCACCACGTCATCTGTCACCAGACGGTGCCCTCTCTTAATCAGCTCGAGCGCCGCCTCGGATTTACCAATGCCGCTCTCACCCGTAATCAGGACGCCCTCACCGTAAACATCCACCAATACGCCGTGCACGGAAATGCAGGGAGCCAGCTTTACGTTCAACCAGCGGATCACTTCCGCCATACATGCCGACGTAGCCTTCTTGCTCATCAGAAGCGGCACATTGTACTTCACCGCAATCTCCCTGAAAATGTCGTTCGGATACAGCTCCCGGCAGAACAGAATGCCCGGCAGGGGATTGTTCAAAAGCTTTTCAAAAATATCCCGCTGTCTGTCCTCGTCCAGTCCATTCATGTAAGAGTATTCCACAAATCCGACGATCTGCAGACGCGTCGTCTCGAAATGCTCAAAATATCCGGCCAACTGCAGCGCCGGTCTGTTGATATCCGGCTGTGTCACCTTCACCTTTGAGATATCAATTTCCGGCGTCAGATTCTCCCACTTAAATTTTTCAATTACTTTTGTTAGATTGATGCTTGCCATAGCTCCCTCCTCATTATTGTATTGCGCGGGTTCCGCCTTGTTTATTGTCTACATATGTTTCCAATGGCCTCCTCTACCACTGCGTTTAAACTCTTTCCATGCTCAATCGCATAAATTGCAATATTTCTATGAAGTTCCGGACTGATCCTGACATTGAATGTTCCCTTATACGGCTGTTCCGGCTCCAGGTTACGCTCTTTGCAATCCTCCAGATAATCATCAATTACGTTTTTGAAATCCTGTTCTAATTCCCGAACCGAGTCCCCTTCATAAGAAAGCAGCGATTTTATCCCGACTACTTTTCCGAACAGGCAGTCGTCTTCTTTGGAATACTCTACAGTTCCATTATAATTTTTATAAAACAGTAAATCGCTCATAATAAACCATCCTTTCTCAATTTCCCGATAACCTGTTCCAATATATATCGCTTTAATATACCATTCGGATGCGGCTTATGAAAGTTTATTGTTTCATTGCTTCCGGCTTTGATAAACTTAATTCCGGATCCAGGATTCCCCTGTTTCAATTTATAACCAGAATACGACAATAATGATTCCATTTCATCAAAAGTAAAATCCTTAGGTAATTTCAGTAATCGTTTTACCAATTTTTCCTTTTTACTCATTCATAATCCCTTTACGATATAGTGTATCATTTCAATACCGAATATGCAACTAATAATAGTTGCTGACGTTCACCTGACTTTTTCCTCCCTACTGCAAATCATTTTTCTCTTCGCTTTCTCCCACCCGAAAATACTCATAAATCTGTGCGGCGATATGTCCGGGAATACCGGGCACCTCGCAGAGCCTCTCCACCGATGCCTCCCTGACCTCATTGATGGAGCCGAAATGCCGCATCAACGCCTTTCTTCTGGCCGGACCCACGCCCGGAATCTCGTCCAGCACCGATTTAACCTGTGCCTTCGACCGGAGCGACCGGTGATACTCGATGGCGAAGCGGTGCGCCTCGTCCTGAATTCTCGTCACCAGCTTAAACCCTTCCGAGCGCGTGTCTATGGGAATCTCCACATTCTGATAATACAGTCCTCTGGTGCGGTGGTTGTCGTCCTTCACCATGCCGCAGACGGGGATGTCCAGATGCAGCTCGGAAAGCACCTGCAAAGCGATATTGACCTGCCCCTTACCGCCGTCCATCAGAAGCAGATCCGGAAATCTGGTAAAGCTCCCGAAAGTGTGGTCCATCTGTCTGCGCTCCAGATCTTCTTTTTCCTCCATACCGTGAAGGAATCGTCTGGTCAGCACCTCCCTCATGCAGGCATAGTCGTCCGGCCCCGACACGGATTGAATGCGGAATTTGCGATAATCGCTGCGCTTCGCCTTGCCCTTCTCGAAAACCACCATGGAGCCCACGTTGGCAAAACCGCTTATATTGGAGATATCAAAAGCCTCCATGCGGCTCACGTCCTCCAGATGAAGAAGCGCCGCGATCTCTTTCATTGCGCCGATTGTCCGCCCCTCTTCTCTTCGTATGCGCTCCTTATCCTGACTTAAGATCAGCTTCGCATTCTGCGCCGCCAGTTCCACCAGTTTTTCCTTCGCGCCTTTTTTCGGCACGCGGATATAAACCCTGCCTCCTTTTCTCGCGCTGAGCCACTTTTCCAGAATCTCCGTGTCAGCGATCTCCTCCTGCAGCATTAATTCCTTCGGAATATAAGGTGTTCCCGCATAAAACTGTTTCACGAAATCAAGCAGAATCTGCGCGCTGTCGCAGTCCTCCACATGGGTCATATAAAAATGGTCCCTGCCGATCAGCTTGCCGCCCCGCACAAAAAACACCTGCACCACGGCGTCATGCTCCTCAAGCGCCAACGCTATGATATCTTTGTCCTCGCCGTCGGAATCCGTGATCTTCTGCTTCTGCGCCACACTCTTTACGCTGTTGTACAGATCCCGGTAGCCCGCCGCCTCCTCAAATTCCATTTTTTCTGACGCCTGCGTCATTTTCTGTTCCAGTTCCCGGAGCATGGGCTTATAATTTCCGTTCAGAAAGTCGAGCGCCTGATCGATTCTGGCCCGGTACTCCTCCCTGCTGATATATCCCTGACAGGGTGCGGCGCACTGTTTGATATGATAATTCAGGCAGGGGCGCTCCAGCCCGATATCCCGCGGCAGTTTGCGGTTACAGGTCTTGAGCTGATAGAGCTTATTCATCAGGTCGATGGTGTCCTTCACCGCCGCCGCGCTCGTATATGGCCCGAAATATCTCGACTTATCCTTCTTCATCTCACGGGAGATAAAAATGCGCGGATACTCCTCGCCCACCGTTACCTTGATATAAGGATACGTCTTATCATCCTTTAACATGGTATTGTATTTCGGACTGTATTCCTTAATCAGATTATTCTCTAAAACAAGCGCCTCCAGCTCCGAGTCCGTGACAATATACTCAAACCGCGCGATCTGCTCTACCATCCTGTCAATCTGCGGCCCGCGTCCCACGATCTTTCGGAAATAGGAGCGCACGCGGTTATGCAGATTGACCGCCTTTCCCACGTAGATGATCGTATCATTGTCATCATGCATCAGATAAACGCCCGGAGCGTTTGGCAGCTTTTTTAATTCCTCGTCGAAATCAAACATACAAGTTTCCTCACCATTCTTCTCCCATTATTGTACAGGAGGCAGGTAAAGAAAACAAGGCAAAGTCTTTCCCGGACTATGCCTTGTCTTTATTTCTCACAATATGCAACTGATCAGCCCGCGCTACTTTTCATCGGAAGTATGTCCGGGGTCCGGCGCCTGGGAAAACAGCCCCCGCGGACCTGCCGGCTGCGGGTTCTGCGCCTGTGCACCTTCCTGCAGCGCGCTTTCGGCCTGCTGCTGGCCCTGTGGCTTCTCTGCGCCTGCTATTGGCGGTGTCTGAAAGCCTGCGCCCTGTGGCTGCTCTGTGCCTGCCGGCGGCGTCTGGAAATTTGCTGCGGACTGGCTCTGCTGTGGCGCCGGATTCGCCGTACCCTGCGGCTGCTCCTCCCTGTGCTGCGCCTTATCTTCCTTCGTTTCCCTGCTTTCTTCCTCCGCAGGTTCTGGAATGCCCTTCTCCTTGCGATAGATCTTCATAAACTCTTTACCGGTAATGGTCTCTTTCTCAATCAGATGAGCCGCCAGCTTATCCATAATTTCGCGGTTTTCTTTCAAAAGCTTCTTTGCCTTCTTATAGCTCTCGTGGAGAAGCTTCATGACCTCGGAGTCAATGTCCGCCGCCGTCACATCGGAACAGGTCAGAGAAGCTCTGCCGTCCAGATACTGGCTTTCCACCGTAGCAAGACCCATCAGTCCGAATTTCTTGCTCATACCGAAACGGGTAATCATATTTCTCGCGATACTTGTCGCCTGCTCGATATCGTTGGCCGCGCCCGTGGTAACCGTGTCGAAAACAATCTCCTCCGCCGCGCGCCCGCCAAGCAGACTCACAAGTCTGTCGCGCAGCTCCGCCTCGGTGTCCAGATACTTCTCCTCCTCCGGAACATGCATGACATAGCCAAGCGCACCCATGGTACGGGGCACAATGGTGATCTTCTGCACCGGCTCCGAATTTTTCTGCAGTGCGCTCAGAAGGGCATGACCCACCTCGTGATAGGAGACGATCTTGCGCTCCTCCTTGCTCATCACGCGGTCTTTCTTTTCCTTGCCCACAAGCACTTGTTCCACCGCGTCAAAAAGATCCTTCTGACTCACATATTCCCTGCCAAGTTTCACGGCATTGATCGCCGCCTCGTTAATCATATTTGCCAGATCGGAACCGACTGCTCCCGAAGTCGCCAGCGCGATCTCGTTTAAATCCACCGAATCGTCCATCAGCACATCTTTGGAATGCACCTTTAAGATCTCGACACGCCCTTTTAAATCCGGCTTATCCACAATAATCCGCCTGTCAAACCGGCCCGGACGAAGCAGTGCCTTATCCAGAATTTCCGGCCTGTTGGTAGCCGCCAGAATGATAATGCCCTTTTTCCCGTCAAAACCGTCCATCTCGGAGAGAAGCTGATTGAGCGTCTGCTCCCGCTCCTCGTTGCCGCCGCCGTACTTGGAATCCCTGCTCCTGCCGATGGCGTCGATCTCGTCGATAAACACAATACAGGGCGCGTTCTTCTCCGCCTCCTTAAAAAGATCACGCACTCTCGACGCGCCTACGCCCACATACAATTCAATAAAGTCTGAGCCGGACAGGGAAAAGAAGGGCACATGCGCCTCGCCTGCCACCGCCTTTGCCAAAAGCGTCTTACCCGTACCGGGAGGCCCCACCAGAAGCGCGCCCTTGGGAAGTCTTGCGCCGATCTTGGAATATTTGCCGGGATTATGCAGGAAGTCTACCACCTCCACCAGTGATTCCTTCGCCTCATCCTCACCGGCCACGTCCTGAAAGGTGATGCCCGTCTCCTTCTGCACATAGGCCTTGGCCGTACTCTTACCCACGCCCATAGGCCCGCCTTTGCCTCCCATACGCCGGAAAAGCAGACTCAAAAGCCCCCACATCAGAAGAACCGGCAGTATATAATACAAAAGCACCGTCATTATCACGCTGGAGCTGTCGGAAACTTCTTTCTTCATCTCCACATTATGCTTCAAAAGCCGCTCCGCCAGCTTGTCGTCGTCCTCCATCTTACCCGTGTAATAAGTGCTCGCACCCATACCGTAGGCATAGAGAAAAGCGGAATCCTTCTGTTCCGCCTTCGGATAAACCGTAATGCGGTCAGAACCCACCTGCACGCTTTTTACCTTTCCGTCCTCCACCATCTTCACAAACTCATTGTAAGAGATTTCCTGATTGGTGGCTCCCGTCAGCATCTTCATAAAAACGCTGACGCAAAGCAGAGTGATCAGCGCAGCCACCACCAGCATAATAAGACTCTGCTTACGCGGATCCCCGCCGCTTCCTCCGGGACCGCCGGAGCTGCCCGGACCGCCGCCCTTTCCGGGACCGCCGGAACCCGGACCGCCGCCATTGTCGTATTGATTTACGTTATCTGCCATGAGGCATCCTCACTTTCATCTTTTTCCGTTTCTATTATTATATAACTATATAACGCAGTGCACGCCGGGGAAGCCTTCGGCTTTTCCCGCTGACAGGCCGTATACATTCCCACTTAATCTTCTGTATGCGCACTACTCATTGTCACAATATTGATTATATGCCAGTAAATATTATAAATCAATGAGGGAATTATGAAATTCTGAACACATGTGTAAAAGAATTATAAAATTTTTTACAATTTTTGACCTTTGGAGTAGATTTTTCCTGTCTTTTCATTGTATAATGAACAGGGTATTGTTTTTGACAGTAACTTTTGCATAGGAACTGTATAGGCACTGAACAGTTCCTTTTCGTATTTTAGAAAGGATTAGACAAATGGCAGTAAAATATGTATTCGTCACGGGAGGCGTTGTTTCAGGTCTCGGCAAAGGTATCACCGCGGCGTCTCTGGGAAGACTCTTAAAGGCGCGCGGCTACAAGGTGACCATGCAGAAATTTGATCCCTACATCAATATCGACCCCGGCACCATGAACCCGATCCAGCACGGCGAAGTATTTGTCACCGAGGACGGCACCGAGACGGACCTGGATCTGGGGCATTACGAGCGTTTCATCGACGAAAATCTTGATAAAAATTCCAATGTGACCACCGGTAAAGTATACTGGTCCGTATTGCAGAAAGAACGAAGGGGCGATTACGGCGGCGGCACCGTTCAGGTTATCCCCCATATAACAAACGAAATAAAGGGCAGATTTTACCGAAATTTTACAGACCAGGAGACCCGTATCGCCATCATCGAGGTGGGCGGCACCGTAGGCGATATCGAGAGCCAGCCTTTCTTAGAGTCTATCCGCCAGTTCCAGCACGAGGTAGGCCGGGAAAATGCGATTCTGATTCATGTGACGCTGATCCCCTATTTAAGCGCCTCTCAGGAATTAAAGACAAAGCCGACACAGGCCAGTGTCAAAGATCTGCAGGGCATGGGTATCCAGCCCGACATTATCGTCTGCCGCAGCGAGCATCCGCTCGATCAGGGCATAAAGGACAAAATCGCGCTGTTTTGTAATGTACCGAACAATCGCGTTTTACAAAATCTGGACGTGGAGCACCTGTATGAAGCGCCCCTCGCCATGGAAAAGGAGCATCTGGCACAGGTGGCGTGCGAATGTCTGAAACTGGACTGCCCCGAACCGGATCTGACCGACTGGCGGGCTATGGTGGAATCCCTGCGGACGCCCACCGATTCCGTGACAGTTGCCCTTGTCGGCAAATACACACAGCTCCATGACGCATATATCAGCGTGGTTGAGGCGTTAAAACACGGCGGCATTTCCCACCGCTGCGTAGTAGATATCAAATGGGTGGATTCCGAGACCGTCACGAAGGACAATGCGGACTCTCTCCTGCGCGATGTAAACGGCATTCTGGTGCCCGGCGGCTTTGGCGACCGGGGCATCGAGGGCAAAATCGAAGCCATCACCTACGCCAGAGAGCATAAGATTCCTTTCCTCGGGCTCTGCCTTGGAATGCAGTTAGCCATCGTGGAATTCGCCAGAAATGTAATCGGCTATAACGACGCCCACAGCATCGAACTGGCGCCCTCCACCACCCACCCTGTAATCGCGCTGATGCCCGACCAGAACGGCGTGGAGGATATCGGCGGCACCCTGCGTCTCGGCTCCTATCCCTGCGTGCTGGACAAGACGTCGAAGGCTTACGCACTGTACGGTGAGGAGACCATTCACGAACGGCACAGACATCGCTATGAGGTCAATAACGACTATCGGGTCGTTCTTACCGATAAGGGTATGCGGCTGGTCGGCCTCTCTCCGGACGGACGCATTGTGGAAATGTGCGAGCTGGCGGATCACCCCTTCTTTGTGGCGACGCAGGCGCACCCGGAGCTGAAATCCAGACCCAACAGACCTCATCCGCTCTTTAAGGGCTTTGTGGAGGCTGCGCTGGGATATAAAAACAGTTAAAACGATTGCAGATCATGCAAAAACCATTCCTATATGGAAACAGCACAAAGGGCATAGCCAGCGTGGTTATGCCCTTTTACTATTTCCTCCCAAATTTTTAGATATCCTCCAGCGCGTTCAATTGATCCACGATCTCCTGTATATCCGCCATGTTCATTCCGCCGCCGAAGCTGACCGCCCCACGCAGAGGCGTAAATCCGGCCATGGCCTCGCTCATTCCCTCAGATATCGCTTCGTTGGCGACATCGCTCTCCGCCTTGCCCTGTTCTCCGCCGAAAATATCCAGTTTGAGAAGTCCGGCCACAATCTCTCTCGCACGCGGATCCCTGAGCACATCGCCCATAGTCGTGTCCGTCGTGTACACAAAAGGAATCTTTACCGTGGACTCCACCGTGACTTCCTTTGTCAGCACCAGATCTCTGGAAGACCTGCCGATCATAATATCAAAGGCGCCCGTCTCCACATGCCAGTCCTGCAGCTTCACACTGTAGTAGGCAAACGCTCTCTTATCCAGGTTGAAGGTCACCGTCTTCGTCTCTCCCGGTGCCAGTTCCACCTTCTCGAATCCTTTCAACTCCCTGACGGGCCGGATCACCGTGCTCTCCTTATCCGCCACATAGAGCTGCACGATCTCCTTACCTGCCATATGTCCCGTGTTCGTCACATCCACGGACACCGTCATAACATCCGTATCCTTCATATGATCTTTATCCGTAGTCAGATTAGAATACCCGAATGTTGTGTAGGAAAGTCCGTGTCCGAACGGGAACAGCACATCCATTTTCTTCTTATCATAGTAGCGGTATCCCACAAAAATGCCCTCGCGGTATTCTACCTTATCCCGCTCCCCGATGTAGAAAAGATAGGACGGATTATCCTCCAGCTTTAGCGGAAAGCTCTCCGGCAGTTTCGCGCTGGGATTCACCCTGCCAAACAGTATATCGCAGACCGCGCCGCCTACCGCCTGACCGCCGAGATAAGCCTCCACAATGCCTTTCACCTCATTCACCCACGGCATCTCCACCGGAGAACCGTTATGCAAAACTACCACTGTGTTCGGCTGTACTGCCGCCACGCTGGAAATCAGCTCATTCTGGCAGTCCGGCATCCGCATATGCGCACGGTCAAAACCTTCCGACTCAAAAGCATCCGGAAGTCCTGCGAAAATCACTGCGACTTTAGCCTTTTTCGCCGCCTCAACAGCCTCCGCAAGCAGCTTTTCATCCGTTTTGTCTTCTTTATCGTCAAATCCCTGCGCATAAGTTACGTTCGACATGCCCTCCACCGCATCTAACGCCGAAGTGACCTTATGGCTGTTGATATGGGAGCTGCCGCCACCCTGATAGCGGGGCGTCTTCGCATACTTTCCGATAAAGGCAATCTCATCCTGCTCAGACAAAGGCAGCACACCCTCGTTTTTCAGAAGCACAATCGTCTCCTGCGCCACCTTTCGCGCCATCTCGTGATCCTTGTCTCTGTCAAATACCGCATTCTTATCCCGGTTTTCCTCATAGCGGAAAACAATGTTCAGAATACGTCCCACAGCCGCATCCAGAACCTTTTCCGGAAGCTCGCCGCTTTGCACCGCGCCCACGATCAGCTTGTCGTTAAACCCGTTGGAGGAAGGCATCTCCAGATCCAGTCCCGCCTGCAGATCCTTCACGCGGCTGTTCACCGCACCCCAGTCGCTCATCACATAGCCTTCAAAGCCCCACTCGTCTCGAAGCACCTCCGTCAGATATTTGTGGTTTTCCGCCGCATATGTGCCGTTAATTTTATTGTAGGAGCACATCACCGTCCACGGTTTTTCCTTTTTCACCGCGCCCTCGAAAGCTGCCAGATAAATCTCATGGAGGGACCTCTCCCCGATCCTGGAATCCGAGGTCATCCTCCTTGTCTCCTGATTATTCCCCAGAAAATGCTTGATGCTGGTTCCCACGTTTTTGCTCTGTACACCGTGGATCAGCGCACCCGCCATCTCGCTCGCCACAAGCGGATCCTCGGAATAATATTCAAAATTGCGCCCGCAAAGAGGGGATCTCTTAATGTTCACCGCCGGACCGAGAATCACGCTCACGCCTTCCGCCTGACACTCCTCCCCCAGCGTCTCTCCCATCTGCTGTATCAGCTCCCTGTTAAAAGAAGCTGCCGTACCGCAGCCCGCCGGAAAACATACTGCCTTGATGCTGTCATTGACTCCTAAATGGTCGCCCTCCTGATCCTGCTTGCGCAGGCCGTGCGGTCCGTCCGAAACCATGCTGGCGGGAATCCCCAACCGCTCCACTGCCTCCGTGTGCCAAAAATCCGCGCCCGAACACATAGATGCTTTTTCCTCCAGCGTCATCTGTGAAACGATCTCTTTGATTTTTTCTGCTGTCATGCTATCCTCCATTCTGCAGTCCGCTCTTTAAAGCTGCATCCATTTCGCGAAGCGGCCTCCCCACCTTCTCCTTGCATAGAAAAACCGCCCCGATATGTACATAGTGTAACATGACAAAGGGCGGCTTCCAATAGGTTTTTTACAGATTTTCCATCACTCCCATAATTTTTCCATACTCTTCTCTCTTATCCCTCATAAGCGTCAGTCCTTCGGTCAGCTTATCCCCCGTAAATCTGTGCGAAATCAGCTCTGCCGGCGTGACCCGCCCATCCTTTAACCGCTCCAGCACATAGTGCCAGTCGTCCTGTTCATCCTGCGCAAACGAGGAATTCCACGTCCCCGTTACCGTGAGCTGGCTGCGCAGTATCTTCCAGTAAACCGCCTTGGGAATCGCTATGTCCGAAGCCGGATTCCCAACCATCAGCACCTTCCCCGCCGGAGCCGTCAGATCAAGCGCCTTTACCACAGTCTCATTTCTTCCCACACACTCAAAAAAGACATCCGCTCCCATCTGGTCCGTCTGCTCCATGATCAAACGCCCTGCTTCCCCCGTTTTGCCGTCGAAATATGCCTCCTCCGGCAGTCCAAGCTTCATAGCCGTTTGCCGCTGAAAATCCTTGTTGCCCACCGCGAACAGATTTTTATGCCCGGCTTCTATGAGAAACATGAGTATAAACAGGCCAATCGTTCCAAGCCCCCATACCACGATCCGGTCCGATTTTCCAGCTGCCGCCCGCCTGATGGCGTGAACCGCCACCGCCATCGGCTCCAGCATCGCCGCTTCCTCATAGGAAACGGTCTCTGGCAATGCGATCAGATTCTTCGCAGGGACAGCCACATATTCTGCGAATCCGCCATCCTGTCTGGAGCCGAGATAACCGTAGCTCCTGCACATTTCATATTGCCCGGCCAGACACGGCCCGCAACTGTAACAGGGAATCAGCGGAAATACACCCACCCGTTTTCCTTTCCACGCAGGATCCGCGTTCTCCCCCACTTCCTCCACCATACCTGCAAATTCATGTCCCGGTATCGTGGGAAAATGATAAGTGCCCGTCTGATAAATACGCGGGATATCGGAGCCGCAGATACCGGCCGCCTTAACCCGCACCAGCACTTCTTCCGGTTTCACCGGCGGACGCGGCACATCCTCCAGTCTGAGATCTCCTATTCCATGTAATCTGTACGCTCTCATACAGCCTCCATTCCGAAGCCGCTATGCTATCGTCCGGCTCCCTGTTTTTACGATCCCGGCAGCAGATCCTGCGGCCTGTGCTGAATCACTCTGTCTATTTTATCACTTCTCCTTCGCCGCGGCCACAATCTCCTCAAATCTTTTTAAATCCTCCTGTGTCGTAATCTTAAAATTCTTCTCATCCCCGTTTATCATAACCACGTCCATTCCCGCCAGTACCGCAGGCTCCGTAGATCCCTTTACTTCTAAAATCCGCTCCGGCAGCAACGCCCTGTTGGCATCGTAATAACGCCCCAGCACAAACGCTTCCGGCGCCTGCCCTGCAAAGATACGGTCCCTGTCTAACAGCGCGGAAATTCTCCTGCCGCTCCCACTCTGATATACCGTATCCTTCATCGGCAGCGCGGGCAGAACCCCTTCGTGCCCCCGTATCGCCGCGAGGCATTCCGAGATGAATTCACCCGTAATCATCGGTCTTGCCGCGTCGTGAATCACCACGACGTCCTCTCTGTCCGCATACGCCAGTATATCTTCCAATCCGTTCAGAATGGAGAGCTGCCTGTTCCCTCCCGGCTCAGAAAATCCCTTCCATTTATGATGCCGCGTCTGCCCGTCTTTTTCCGATTCGTCTTTTTCCACAGGCGTTTCCCTTTGCCGTTTCGCTTCGCGCACGCAGGTTTCGATAAGCGCACGCCATCTGTAATCCGCCACCACCTGCACTGCGTCTATCTCCGGATGATTTAAAAAAACATGCAGGCAAAAGCTGATGACCGGCCGCCCGCACACAGTTATGTATTGCTTCGGGATTTCACCGCCCACCCGCGCGCCTGTGCCTCCCGCCAAAATCAATGCTATATTCATGTTAAAATTTTAACTCCCTGATATTTGCCAGCGTTTCTTTATACGGCTCCGCTTTCCCAAACAGAAGCGTTGTGCCAAGCACAAAACCGCGCACGCCCTTCGGCGCATACTCCCTGATTTTATCCGCACCGCAAGCCCCGTCCCAATAGATCTCAAAGTGCATCTCATCCTTCATGGATAAGAGCTTCGTGTATTTTTTCCCCACATAGGGAAGGTACATCTGTCCGGCATTGCCCGGATTGACAGACATAACCAGCACCTTTTTCACAATCCTGAGCATTTCCATGACCGTTTCGATGCTCGTCCCCGGATTGATGGCGATACCCGGCACCATACCCGCGTTAATAATCTTTTGCAGGGTGGTGGAAGGGTGATACTCTGCCTCAGGATGAATGTAAACCGTGTCGCCCTGCCGCAGTTTTTCCAAAAATACATGAATGTTATTGTTCGGATGCTCGATCATCAGATGCACATCCAAAGGTTTCTCAGTGGCAGACGCTATGTAGGCCATATCGTTTAATGACATGGCAAAGTTCGGCACATAGCGGCCGTCCATGATATCAATATGAAAGGAGTCGATACCGCCCTCCTCGAGATCTTTCACTTCTTTTTCCAGATTGGCGTAGTTGGCGCACATCATGGAGGCCATTAATTCAAAATTCATTGTTATATCCTCTTTTCTTTTCCGCTTTCATACCTTTTTTGTGCATAAAAGACCTGATATTGGGTAAAAACTTCATACTTCATATCAGGTCTTTATATCTTAATTATTATTCTTACTTTTATTTCCAGTACATGGAAAGCTTCTGTTCCGCCTCCGTCTCAGACAGAGCGTACTTTTCCCGCAGCTTCCTTTGCGCATATTCTCTGGAAAAATCGGATTCCTTCAAAATTTCCAAAGTAAATTGGATTCCCTCCTCACGTCCCGCTTCTCTTCCTTCCTGCCTTCCCTCTTCACGCCCCGCTTCTCTTCCTTCTTCGCGTCCCTCACCTCTTAATGTACGTTCATATTTTTTTATATCAAACTCTTCTAACAGCATTCCAAGTACCTCCGCGCGATTTTCCCGTAAAAGTTTTTCCAGAATCCCATGCGCCACACAATAATCCATCGCATCTGTCAGTGCAGCTTCCACATTCTGATTCATATGTATATAGTCTCTCGCTATACTCACAAACTCAGAATACTCCTCCAGCATCCTGCATTTTTCCATCAGCAGTCGGTTATGGCCATAATTAATATTAATCATCCTTACCGTCAGCTCTACATCTGCCACAGCATCTTTATTTTCAAAAGCATCCGAAAGCCTGAGCACCTGCTCCTCCGGCATTTCCCTCATTCCATTGTAAAATACCACACACTGCGGTGTCGGCAAAACAATCCGCGTCGAGCCATAAAGACTCTTTTCCGCCCGTTCAATAACCATCTGATACTCCTGCGCCAGATAGATCAAAAAACGTACCGGCATATTCGGACTGTATGTGCTCTGGTGTTCATACATATTTAACGTACCTGACATCACAAAAGCCAAATCGTTTTTCATTACCACATAAACTACGCTCTCAATCGTCACAATCTTAAGCTGGGAAGCATCTTCATAGTTTGTCCCGTTTAAAGCATTATATAGCTGTAAAAGCGCTTCCTTGTCCTTCTCAAACAGAAAACGGAACAGTCTGTCTTTAACATTGCGCCGTACCCTTACTTTTCGTCTAAATCTCCATGGTTTCCGGACAAACGTTTTCTGTGTTCTTTTCATACTTTCTCCCTCCTGTAATCTGGCAGGAAAAAGTACTTTAACAATTCTGCTCTCTATTCCTGCCGTATTTTCTGTGTCATTGTAAAAGAAAAATCCGACAGAAACTGTCATGAACATGCTGAATGCACATCTGTTAGAATTTCTCTGATGAGTTTTATTCTATCTGCTCCCGCAGAAAGTGTCAAGACAATTTTCGAAAATATAACAAACGTTTTATCGTTTCATTACAACTGCCCTGGTTTCTCATCAGGCCCAGTATCAAGTATGAAATTTTCAAGGTGCGATATCATCATAGTGACCAGACTACACCAGCAGCCTGCATCCGGTGTGCACCACATTAAGCCTGTCCGCATTCTTCATAAAATAAAGTGTTTCCAGCGTCTCACCCATATACCCGATGTACCGGTCGCTCCGCTCGGATCCTTTCGGTTCGCTGAGTTCCTCTGTCCGCTCCAGAATCGGAAACAGCCATTCACAGTAATCACGCAGCACATTCTTTTTCGCGAGAATCACATTATAATTGTACAGATACTGCTGTCCGAGAACTTCCGGAAAGGCTTCCGCGTACTCCGGCTGCTGCTCTTCAAGCGCCTGTAACAGGGCGTTCCAGTCCGCCTCCTTTATGTACCGTTCATGGTGGGCGTGGATATCCGGTTCATATGGCAGCGGATATGGCAGCACCACATCCACATCATTATCCCTCAACCGTAAAATATCATCCCCGCTAAAGTCAAACCCTCTTCTGTACTGGCACAGCCCGAAATACTGTCCTTCCTCTCCGTCAGCAAATCCCCCTGCCGTCAGTTTATTCTTCCACATCCAGTAAAGCGCCGTCAACTCACAATAATTTCCGTTTTTTGTGGAGATATGCTCACCCGTATCGTCCGAAAGATTCGCCACCCGCAGATCGCAGCACGCCGTCCCCACCTGAATGGGAAACACATATTCCGGCAAAGGCGCATTTCCCCGCAGCGGCTTGTCCACATGGGATTTCGCCATATAAATCCTGACAAAAGGCGCATGACACCCAACCGGAAGCGCGGAGAGCGGAAGAAACCTGCCCAGTCTCGCGTGGAACAACTGCATCAGTTCTGTCCAGCGCACAAAGGTAAGCCGTCTGTGATGGCGGAACCCAAAGTTTTCCAGAATCTCCTCAATTTCAGGCTGCACCTGATCCGGCGTGGCAATCAGAATTTCTACCTGCCGCTTTTCTTCTCCGGAAAGCGCTTCCGCACAGGCAGCCAGCGTCTTCACGGGAATGCCGCCGAGGACGGAGGCATTCCCATCCATACGCGTTACCAGAAAGTGGGAAATTTCCCGCCTGGGGTATAAAGTTTTTATCGCTTCATACGCGGCAAGCGCATAGCCCTGCGCACCGTAGATTGCAAGATTCATTAATGGTTCACCCCCATATCCTGTAATCATTATCAGAAAGCTCCGGCAGCCGCTTCCGGTTATTATTCCATTTCATATGTTCCATGTCCCCCGCATATTTTCATCACGTTTTTCTCAAACACTTCCATAGAAAAATACTGTTCGTAAATCAGTCTTGCATTTTCTCCCATCTGCTCCAATCTGTCACGATCTTCTATACACCTTCCGATCTTGTATGCAAGTGCTTCCGCGTTTTCACTTTCAAATATCAGACCGTTTTTTCCTTCCCTGATATACGATGCCGTCCCTGTAACATCCGACACGATGCAGGGAACGCCATATGACATTGCCTCCGCCGCCACCGTCGGCATCGGGTCTTCTCTGGACGGACAGATCATCACATCCGCGTTTCGCAGCATCCGGTCAATTTCTTCTCTCCCAACCGGACCGCTCACCCTGACCTCCGGCATCTGTTCTGCCTCCTCACGGATCTGCGCCGCCAGAAGCGAAGTGTTCTGCCCGATCAGGTAAAAGATCGCTTGCTTCCGGATTTTCGCTTCCAACAGGCCGATCGCCCGAAGTAAAATATCCTGCCCTTTCCGCTCCTCGATTGCCCCAATCGTTACAAAACATACCTTTTCACGAGGCGGATTTTTCACCGCCCTGCCCGTCATATCATTGACCCCATATAAAAGCTGTTCCACCGGCAAAGCAGGCAGCACCTGATGGAGCGCCCTCTCCGGCACCGGCCCTACAGAAAGCACTTTTAGGTTTTCTCCAGATATCTTTCGCAAAATTTCTTTGTCCACACCGTCGTAAAAAAAAGAGGAATCGTGCAGCCACCAGACCGTCGGAATACTAAGATCACGCTCTGACAAAAAAATGTAGTAATTGATGGCATTGCATAAGATAAGTTTAACCCCAGCCAGCCATGCTGTTTCACGCATAGTAGCGAGCTGTAAATTTGCATCGATGACAACCGGAATATCCAGCTCCCCAATCCGCTTCCGTAAGGGTCCATCCATCATGGATGCGAATACAATAGGATATTTCAGCTTTCTTAAAACTCTGGCCATATGAAAAAGTGCTATGGCCGTTCCGCCTAATGCCAGATCTGTTGACAGAAGTACAACTGTTTTTCCGGCGTCCTCCAGCAGCTTTTGTTCCGTAATACCAAAGTATTGAATCCTCTGCCTGTTTTCTTCCAGTCGAACCAGCTTTCGCAAATCGTAAAAATGATATATTTTTTCCTCTGCAACGCCCAGCTTTATCAGCTGCTTTTTCATAGCCTTTATGTAAAAACTCATAATGACGATTGCATCATACGCTCTCTTAACCCCGTCCTCCGGAGAGAGAATTTCTGCGCTGTCAAGCACCCTATTCTGTTTCGCAGGCGAATTGTCAAGCAGCGCTATAATCTCTTCATTCGCAAGCCACTTTTTATAACGTTCGTAATATTCGCCTGTTCCAAAAACCAGTATTTTCATGTAATCTCCTGCATCAAGACATCAGTACTGCTATCGTTATGCATATCCGCAAGCAGCTCTGTAAAACTGCATATCCTCGCCTCTGACAAACGTGCCAGTTCCTCCCGAATCGCTTCTTCTGCTTCTACCAATGAAATAATGATTAAGTCTACGGCAGGCAGGCCTTCCTCCGGCAGATACACAGGAATATCTTCCTCCAGATACGCAGCATTCCTGTCAATATAGCAGCATACCCGCATTCCGTTTTCGCGCAGACTGTGGCACAGTCTTTTTCCGATGTAGCTGTCTCCGTAAATCGCCACACAGCGGACTCCTCTTTTTTCTAAATATTTATGTATATATTTTCCTTCTTCCTGCCCTCTGAGCCACCGGTCATAGGCAAAAAACATTTTCTGAAATTTACTTAACAGCTTAATATGGCTCTCTGCCGCATCCTGCACCGCTCCCTTTAGTTTTTCCAGATCCTCTGGGGAAAATGCCCGCCCAGCCTCCAGAATCTCGTAAACCTCCTGCTCTGAGGCGATCATATGCGCCACATTGATGGATTCGTTTCCACCCGCCACCACATGTTCAAACAAAATCTCCTGATTCAGATGAAATGTACAGCCCGCCGCCAGCATACAAAGCCAGAGCAGCCAGTCATCCGCCCCGTTGTTTTTTAGCGAAGCAGTTTTCCATATCTCCGGTATCTTTTCCCTTTTAAGTAATACCTGACCGGGCGATATGATAGGATTCCTGACCGAAAGGATGTATTTTTTTGTGATCACCTGTTCAAAAGGCATTCTCGTATCATAAAACTGCTTTCCCTCATGGATCAGCCTGCAGACCACCGCGTCCCCGTCTTCCAAACGGGCCATCTGACTCACAAAATATTCCGGAGCAATCCTGTCATCCTGATCCAGAAATAAAACATATCTGCCTGTACAGTGTTCCAGTCCTCTGACCCTTGCTCCATGGATGCCTCTGTTGACATCGGTTTCAAGCACTCTGATCTCTATTTTCCCCGAAGAAAAACAGCCTGTCGTTTCCTCCGGATCGTCGTTCACCAAAACAAGCTCCAGCGTGTGCCGGTCCCCACACACGTCCGCGCACCGTTCCAACTGGGCAATCATGCCGTCTGCATATTTTCTGCCGCGAAACAGCGGCACAATGATACTGATCCGTTCCATAACAGCCACACTCCCGTTCTGCCTTGCCCTGTCTCCTTTTTCCCGGATAAAAGACTTATCAGAATATCACTCAGCCCAGACACCGTTATGTAAAACTCCCATGTCATAAGGAAATGACATAAAGTCAGAAAATTCAAAACCAAGCAGCTCTTTTTCATGATTGGGAATCCAGAACTCCCGCCCCTCAAAGCACGCTCTCTTTAGCGGAAAGATATCGTCAAACGGAATCCACCTTTCAACAGTCTTAAGCCCTGGATATCCACCGTTATTATCCACCCCCGGATAAATACTGGCTGTTTCCGTTCTGCTGATCATCGGATGCGCCATACGTTCCTGCTTAAGGAGTTTTACCTGCTCGTCTTCGTCCGAAACCATATACATCTTTTCAGACAGATTTGCGAGATATCTTCGATGTTCGTTAATGTCATATTCTTCCTTATAAAAATCATAAACCCAGATATCTAACCCGATACTTCGGTCACCATTCAGAAGCTGGCCTCTCCGGGGTTTTATATTTAAAATAAACCGGTCCGTCTCTTTGCACAGTTCCATCACTTTTTCGTAATCGCACCGCATCATGCCTAAATCCATATCATCATCCCATGGAATAAAGCCCTTATGCCTGACGGCGCCTATCAGATTCCCGAAATTTAAAAATGGTCTGATCCCGAATTTCTCCACATACTCACAAAACTCCGCCGTAAAATCCGCCAGTTTCATTTGCCGCTCACGCAGTTCACCCACCGCCGGCCTGAGAGCCGTAATATCCGCATGTCTTTTCAGGTACTCCAGTCCTCTTCTTTCCCTGTCCGCCGCGAACCTGTAATATTTCATCAAAAACCGGTACAATCCTGTTTCATCACAGGTCTGCTTAACGAAATCCTCCGCTCCGATCCGCATATGCATCAGCATCATAAAATCTATATATTTTTCTATGCCTGCATTCTCCAACTGTCTGAATATTTCTATATTATAGTTACAGGTACTGTCCACACATACCACAATGACAGCCTCTTCGCACAATTCACACATTTTCTGAAAAGATACGACCCTTTTCCCGCACAGTTCCTCTTCCGCCTCTCCCTGCACCTTGTTATCACAAAAGCACAATACATGGGATTCTCCAAAATAGGAAAATGCCTGTCTTCCCCAATAACCTGCCCCAAACAAAATAACCTTCATTCTGCATCCCTTTCCTCGCTCATATGAATGTTTTTCGCGTGAATCAGATCACTGACATTATCCACTTCCGTCCAGTCATACATTGAAATATCCGTATAATACAGTTTAAAGTCATCCCTGAAAATCATCTGCACCAGCGCATTTTCATACCATTGATCATAGTAACCGCTGTCTACCATGTTTTCTATCTCACACCGCATAGCCAGCGCACTTTTTCTGTCAAGCTTCGTAAGCCCCGCATACTCTCCGAAATAATGGTCCAGCTCTTTACTCATTACCAGAACTCTGTCCCCGGATATCTGCACATTATAATCTCCGTCTTCACTGATGGAACTATCCACCAAAACAAACGGCCGCTCTGCCGGCTTACACACAACATCACGAACCAGATCTCCGGCCATCACGATATCGCCGTCTATCAAAACCACATTATCCGAATCCAGATGCTCTCTCGCAAACCAGAGCGATGCGATGGAATTGGTCACCTCATAAAACGGGTTATGAATAAACGTAACGTCTTTAAGCTCCTGCTCAATGCTTTGGTGCTTGTGGCCCGTCACCACCACAATATCCGCTTTCCCGTCATACTGCCTGATCAGATTTACCATTCTGGCAATCAGCGTGGTATCCGATCCCAATTGAAACATAGACTTCGGTATATCCGAAGTCAGCGGACTCAGCCGTGAACCCTTTCCCGCCACCAGAAATATGTATTTCATGCACGTCTCTCCTCTCTTCCGCTTCTCAGACTTCCTGCCACAGCAGCAGTCCGATTCTTTTTAGTACCCGGTCCGTCGGAAAATCCAGCGAAACACCGTATTGCTTCATACTCTTTACTATGTTGATTCCCGTTGCCTCAATCGGCGATCTTGACATATACGGATTATTACATTTTTCTTTCCCGCACCCTCCTTTGCAAAGCTTACAGGAGCCTCCGATGAAAGAAATCGTGTTTGCGCTGTTGCGGTTGTACATCCATTTTTCCAGATCAAGCAGAAGTCTGTGTAAAATCACACTGGAGTCATTTCTGATTTTGTCATATTCACTCTGCTGACTAATCTGAAATGTCAGAACGACTGCCATACCCGCATCATATTCGCCCATCATCTTCTCATAATCAAGATCGGGAAGATTCGGCGGACATTTCCAGTTATTATTATACTTCCCGCAATAAAAGCAGTTCATCTTCACGTTTTCTTCAAAAATAAGCTTCTTCGGGTCTATAATAATGCCTTCTGCGTCCCGGTTGGCCGCGCGCAGCCAGCTTTGTACCTCATCCTTTAACATATTCACTCTCCAGACAAAATAACGGCGCATACACCTACATACAGAAATAATACTTCATCTCTTCAATCAGAATATCATAGTCGGAAAACTGCAAATCTCCGATATGCGCCACCCTGATACTGGACTTGCCAAGCTCACCCCCGACCGGATTCACCACAATGCTTTTCTCATCTTTCAGATAAGTAAAAAAGTCCATGGCGATCTCCTGCTCGAACCGGACAGGCGTTATCGCATTGGATAGCGGAAAAGCCGGCAGATGTACCGGCAGCCCTGTCATTTTAGAGCGGAAATACTCACTTCTTGCCCGCACCTGCGCTACCCGGCTGTCCGCACCTCCCGCCTGCATGATGCGCGACAGCATATCATGCAGTTCGAAGAGAACGCCCACACATGGGGTAAACGGCGTCTGTCCCCGCCTGATATTCTGCAGATAATCCTGAAAATCAAAATATAGCGATGCCGTCTGTTTCCCTTCAATCTTTTGCTCAATTATTCTTCTGCCCAGAACAACCATCGACAAACCCGGCGCCAGACACAGCCCCTTTTGCGAACTGACTATCGTTGCGTCTATTCCATACCGCCTCATATGATACTCGTCGCACAAAAAAGTGCTGATCGCATCTACGATCAGATACAGATCATTCCGGCTGCAAAAATCGTGAATCATTCCGATGTCATACAGCTGCCCTGTATAAGTCTCATGGAGGTTCACCAGAAGTCCTGTATAATCCTTTGCGTCGTAAGCATCCAGACGCGATGCCGTCAGCGACTCATCCTGTCCTAACCGCAAAGCGTCAAACGGTATATGATGAATTTCGCAGATTTTTTCAAACCGCTCCCCAAAAGTACCTCCTGAAATAATGAGAAGCCTGTCCTTTTCGTCAAAGCAGTTCATCACTGCCGCTTCCATCGCACCGCTCCCTGACGCTGTCAGAAAGACGACTTCGGCATCATCATCCGCATCCGTCAGCGCTAACATCATCTCCCTGTTTTCCCGCATCAGCGCTGAAAATTCCGGCGTTCTGAAATACGGCACCACACGGTTTCGCACCTCCAATGTGTGCGGGTACATCTGCGCCGGTCCTACCGTAAACAACTTCACATCCTGTCTCATATTTTCCTGCCTCTCTGTATATCATTTTCACACGCTCACAGGTATGCCAGCCGGCATAAAACCGGGCTGTATTTACTCAATCCTGCATATAATCTGATCCCGGTACACATCATCCGCAATTTCACTTACTGCCGCAGGCGGTAACTGCGATACATATTTATCCGGATTAGGCACTTTGAAACCGGTTCCCGACAAGTACCAGTCATAATCCATATCCACCTGTCCTATATCTACTACCTGATAACCATCCTGAACCAGATCGTAGGCGAGAATCTTTCCTGCCGGTCCTAAAACCGTCAGAATCAGGCAGTCCTTATCCAGGCGTCTGCCGCTTGTCAATATTTCATCGTATTTCGTGTAGGCATGAAAAGTGGGGCACAGTATCCGCTTTACAGATCCTGCATTATCAAACAAATCATTTCCATATCCTGTTCTCGTCTGATTTCCTTCAATAAGCACAATGTCCCTGCCGTCCCATATCCTGCGGATCAGAGCCACTCTGGCCGCTGTAGCGTCCTTGTCCTTATACGGCATATACGTTTTAAATATATATGCGTTATAGTATGTCCTGTTCAGGTCCAGAACAGATAAATGAAAGGCACGGGTTTCTTCTGTCATATATTCCCTGATACCCTGTGCCGTCTCCTCTGTATACTGATCCAGATCGCCATAGTTGTCGGCAATCCCCAGCAAAATATTTTGATCCGATGACCGGATAACGTCCCTGAGTCTTTTGGATAGTTCCCTATCCATCTTTTGAAACGGCGCCCGCTCATTTCCCCTCATAATCTCGAACTCACCGTCTCCGAAACGGATAAAGGATTTTCGTTCTCCCGTTATTTTATCTACCAGCTCTTTGTCATCTGCAATATGCGGATACCGGTATCTTTTCTTTCCGGCCTTATCCGTAATCTCGTAACCAATGTTGGCAAATCCGCTCTCCGTATATTTTTCAAGTGTCTGCAGCTTTTCTTCAAGAACCGCAATCTTCCATGCTTTCCAGTCTATAAAATCCCGATAGCCCTTCTTTTCCGGATACGCCATATCATAAAATACAATAACCCTGTCCATTGGAAACTGTGCCTGCTCCAATTGATACAAAATGGATTTGTATGACACAACACCTACCAGCAGATAGTCAAAGCCGTCCGGAATCTCCTCCCATGAATATATCCTTTTATTCTTATACTGCCCTCCCGCCTTCTTCGGATCGTTGTCTACAAACCCTATAACCTCACAGCGCTCCGGATCTATCGTACCCAGAATCGTATCACACCTTTTTCCGGGACCCCACACCAGTATTTTAATCAAATCCCTCACCCCATCTTTACAAAAAATCACAGAAGAACGGGTTTCCCCCACACAATCTTCTCCGGGCATACACCATAAGCCTCCAATTCACTGCTGATCTCTTCCGCCACGTTTTCCTGATATACCGCAATCAGCAGATAATCATAGGAGCAGTCTCTGACATCCCCGACATCCGCCACCTGCAAGCCCTGTTTCCGATATAACACGGCATTTTTATCTGCCCACAGCGCAATCTGGCAATAGTCCGTCATTTTTATCAGCTTATAATAATCTTCTCCCACACGCCCCGCACCGTATAGAACAATTTTTGTGCCCTCCGGAATTAAGTCATATGGAAACCGATACAGAAACGCGCCTTTATTTCTCTCAAGTATCTTTCCTGTTTTAAACGCTTTGCCCATCCATGCGTAATCTATGCCTTTCTCCTCATCCACAGACGTATAATCCGCAAACGATTCAATCATCCGGTCATATACGGCGCAGTTCTCTCCGTCAATCTCTGCAAGCTCCAACAGCTTTTTCCAGTCTGTCAATCCCTGATTGCATTCAAAAAATGCTCTAAGCACTCTGTAAAAGGACATCCCGACAGGAACTGGAAACGGAAAAACCCATTCATAATCAATTATTTTGATTCCGCTTCCCTCCACAAAAAAAATATTTTCCGCCGAACAGTCAAAATTGGAAATGCGGGTTGCCCCGACTCCCTCCAGCTCCTGCGCTTTGCCAAATACCGTCTCAAAGTCTTTTGACGGTATAAATTGACAGATATTCTTATCGTTCCCTGCAATCAGGTTCCGCCACTGTCTTAAGAGCGCACTGATCTTTTCTTCATTCTCCGTCTCTGCCAGATACTCCCGCAGCCTGCCGCCCATCGTCTGCCCCTCAATATAGGGAGTCAGCAGTTTACCTTCCTCCCACTGTCCATGCAGCACATACTCCCCATACACAGGCTCCATCACGCTCTCATTGCGAAACGTATTTTCCACATGTTCCAGAGCCTCTGTACAAGCCGCCTCTTTCAGCACATATTTTTTTCCGTCTGCACACACAATTCTGGTGATAATCTGAAACTTTTTCTTCCGGCCCTGCGCCATTCTGCTGTATAATACCTTCATCTCTTTTTCTCCCGCTATCTTAGACATACCAAAAACGAATTGGAAAAAATCCGGAATTCATCTTCCATCTGCAGACTGTTCATAAATTTAATCTCGTCAAAACACTCTTCCCTGGCCGCCACATAGTTGCTGGATTTCACAAACCGGCTGCCTCTGGCTGGCAGATAATCATCGGAATAAATTTCACACGGAAACTTATAGTCCGGATAGGGATAATAAAATTCCGGCGCTTCAAAGCCGCAGCGCCTGAACAGACTGTTCAACTCATGATAGGAAAATGTCCGCGCCCTGCCCTGACCGATATATCCCTCAATACCGTCAAACGCCACCCCCGAATGATCTTCCTTACAGCCGGAAAAATACTTTAGTCCCAAACGGTTTTCTATGGCTATGTATATTCTCCCGCCTGCCTTCAGTTTTTGTCTGACATCCGTCAGAAAAGCCGCGAACGGATCCGCCGCATGAATATAATAACCGGCATATTCCAATACACCTATTAACGTGATGACATCGTATTTCTTCTCATGTATCGAATCCTCATAATTACATACCTGTATGCTTATATTTTCGTAGTCCTTATGCCGGTACGCATTGATCAGGGATCTTCTCTTAGACAAATCTATGCAGTATACATGCTTCGCCTTATCTGCCAGCGCTCCCGTCACGGCGCCGCACCCTGCACCGATCTCCAATACCTCATCCTGCCCGGAAATATCCATCACATCCGTTATAAACTCCCGCTCTCTGGCCAGATGATAGTATATCGCAAAATCCCCGCACCGGGACAAAATCTCATCATAGTCTCCCATGCTCTTTACAATTTCCAGTAATTCCTCTTCGATATCCCCGTCTGAATACTGATCACTTCCACTGTAACGGCTCAAATCCAGATCCACATTTCCTATCAAAAATTTCTGATTATCCATACATACTGCCTTCCTGCCCGCTAAAGCCCTGGTCCGCTCTTTCCTATCCGCTGAATATAACCTTTCGTTTCTCTTTCAAACTCATAACTATGGATCGCACTTTTTCTCAGTTCACTTAAGATGCTCCAGCTTAACGCCGGATTCCCATAATTCTGCAGCTGTCTGCAGATATCCTGTTGAAATTTTGTAACCGTGACAATCACATGTCCCCTGAAGTCCCGCAAAATCTCCGGAGAATAGATTTTAATTCCATGAAACTCCAATTCCCATTTACTCTCATCATTGTCTGCAAACAGATGAACCGGAATACCGCACGCTTCAAGTATTGTCATTAATTCTTTTCCGCATCTTCCCGCCCCGAAAACTGCCACGCTGTCCGAACTGCAGCAATACTTCTCCAATGTTTTGCGGATGATCTGCGGCTTCGTCTGACTTATGTACAAAAGCTGGGATCTTTCAAATTTTTCCTCTATTGAATCTTTACATAAAATCCCGGCACATCTTTCCAGATATTTCAAATCAATTTCATAAGTTTCCTTCGCGCATTCCAGCTTACTCGTATTACTGATTCCTGTTCTCCTGAAATTTGCCAGTACCATATCAACGCGCTTAAAACGAACGCCTCCTGCTGTAAGCCGCAAAAGCAGTTCACGGTCTGATGCAATCCGGTAATACAAATCAAACATTCCATACTGCTGATAGATTTCCCGCTTAATGAATGTTGCCGGATGAGGGGGGAATACCGAATCCCAGGTATGATATTCCCGCTCCCCGTTTTGATTTATTACCCATATCTCTCCATATACCGCTTCCGCATCTGTTTCTTCAAAACATTTTACAACTCTTTCCACTGCATAAGGTTCATACCAGTCGTCGCTGTTGATCATTCCTATCACATCACCCGTGACGTGCGAAATACCTTTATTCATGGCGTCGTAAATGCCATTGTCTTTTTCACTGATATAATGCAGCCTGCCGTCAAATAATTGTATGTATTCCCGAATGATGTCCTGCGTTTTATCTGTCGATCCGCCGTCAATAATTATATATTCTATATTCCTGTAGGTCTGATGCAGGACGCTTTCTATGGTCTGGCAAATCGTCTGCGCACTGTTTAAGCATACTGTGATAATAGAAACTTTATATGGGCTCACTTTTTCTCCCCTTAATATTTTATTTCTTACTACAGAACCAGTTTCTTCCCCATTCGATCGTCATCCAATACTTATACATACTCCATGTGCCGGACAGGACTAATGTGTTTCTTTTCATCAATACTTCTTATACTTCATAAAGAACATCTTCCAATGAAAGAATTGCACATTCCATTTTCTGCAAAAGCTGTTCTTCTATTTCATCAAAATAAGAGATCGCTGTCACAACAACCGCATCTACTTTCGCCAGATTATCTTCTATCGAAACAATATCTAAATCAGAATAGATAGTATCCGCATTCCTGTCTATACCATATACCACCTCTGTTTCTGTCCCTCTCAGTTCCTCTGCCAACGTCTCACCAGCATAACTCATCCCATAAATCGCAATCTTTTTATACCCTGATTTCTCAAAATACTCTGATAAATTTTTTCCCTTCTGCTTTATTTTTACCCACTGGTTCATCATTAAGAACAACGCAAGATGCTTATCTGACATTGTTTTTACTTTCCCCGTTTCTCCAATTACTACTTTTCCCACTGCTCCCGCACTGATAACGGCACCAGCTAATATTGATATTAACGATATAGTTTGTTTTTTCATCTTTTTCTCTTTCTTTTTTTCTGAATTCTACCGCTTACCTTAACAACTCTTTTGACTCACTGAATACTTTTGTTGCATTGTAGATAATGTTCTAATAGCATTTTTGTTGCATTGTATATATTTCTTTTTCTCATCTGAGAACTTACTTTATTGAAAAAAAGTAAGTTTCCATAATTTTTGTCAAAATCCATGTTTGGCGCAATTCCAGATGGATGTTTTAACGGAAAACTCAGATCTTCTACTGGCACATCCCAAATTTTATTCCTAACCTTTGTATGCGTCGCATATTTTCCCCATCCGATATTCTTTACCAGATTTTTGCGCGGAATAATACATAAACCATTATTAATAATCATATGGAATCTCCATTGATAGTCCCATATGGATTTATCCTTTTTCTTATAGATATTATCCAACTGATTTGTCATGTACTCTAATTCATCATATACCTGCATATAGTATGTATGTGAAAGTATCTTCTCCTTCTTATACGCTGGCCATTGTTTCAACTTAAAATCACATTTTTGCCAAGCTCTCTTCCACGTCGCCCATCCCCAAGTATCTGTTCTTAATGAAAACGTGTAATCCAAGCCTTCAAACATGGAAACATCCTGCAAGTAATTTTCTCCACTAATCATCCAAATATTTTCATTCTGCTCATATCTTTTTAATAATTGATCGCAATATTCAAAAAACGTAACGCTTGGCACACAGTCATCTTCCAATATGATACATCTATCCTCCTGCTCAAAAACCCAATCAACAGCTGCAATCGGGCCTTCCTGACACCCCAAATTAATATCTGAAAATAAGCACTCCAGATGGCACTCCCAGTCTATACTCTTTTGAACTATTTTGCGTAATTTACATACCTCTTTATGTTCCTTAGCTGTTCTTCCTCCATCTGATGCAATATATAATTTAGGGGGAGCACACTTTTTAATGGCATCAATAACTTGTAATACTTCCTTTTCCCGATTGAAAAAAATCAATAAAACCGGTGCATCTATACTCATATATGCTTTTTCTCCCTTTTTTTGTTTTTATAAAATTCCAGATACGGCATATCAGGATTAAAAACGATTTGCCGCTCATGCCACATCCCCCTTTTACCCTTTGGAGGTAACCTCATATAGTTTTTATATACATTTCTTAAAATATTTTCATATCCTGCCGGTGCTGAAAACATTTCATTTTCAAAAGAAAGTTGAATAATTTTTTTTATATCCTTCGCAGGAATCCAATAGCCATCCTCTACTTCATGTGGAGAGTAAAGAAGGCCTATTTTTTCGGGATGGCATGTCCAATTGAACAAAGTGCAGCAAAACTTGTGCAAATGCACTAATCCTTTATACAAATACCTGTAATTTTGATATGTTCTGTTGTTCTGATTTGTCAGGCATCTCAATACACTCTTTATTACAAAGGACTGTACTCCCCATACATATTTATTCTTTGGTATTACATCAAAAGGATATAAATCAATAAAAATACCATTATGGTAGCTGGGAGAGGGATTTTTTAAAATCCAACCGGTAGTTCTGGAGTCTCTTATCCTCGCATACCCAATAAAATACTCCGGATCAGTCATTGCATCTTGAAAAAAGAGAGGCTGCTTTATTTCCCTTCTGGCAATATTGCAAAATTTATCATAATCATGCCTCAAAAAACCAATATCAAAATCATCATCCCACGGAATATACCCCTTATGTCTTACCGCTCCCAAAAGAGTACCCCATATAATAAAATATTTAATATTATATTTCTGACATATTCTTTTTACTTCAAGCGCCATGGATATTTGTGTTTGCCATATCTTTTTTCTCTTTTCGGACACAACAAAATCGCATCGGATTTCTCTTTCCAAAGAAAAACTATTGCTTTCCATTTCTTAACTCCTTATAAATTACAGTTCTATTATATTTACTTACTGCGGCATATCCTTTGTCCTTCATAAAGGAGTAAACCTCCGAGTTTAAAAGATTCTCCATTTCTATTTTCTGTTCAATCAAAACAATAGTTGGTCTATACAAATCCCAATTATTTGAATTAAGTACACTTAACTCATATCCTTCAACATCAATGTCCAAAAAATCAATATGATTCACACCATATTCTTTAAACACTAAATCCAGACGTCTTGTTTCAATCTTATTTACTCTTTTTACTTCTAAATCACATGGTATTTCTTCGGGGCAAAAAGTATTGTATGCCCCTTCATCAAACTCAAAATATGACATAAGCCCTTCTTCTTCAGAAATTCCACAATTCAAATTTACATCACTATTTCTCATTTGAAGAAACTTCTTATGACCTTCCGTATTTGGTTCAATATTTATCCCTTTCCATCCTCTTTCGTACGCCCACACAGTATTTGAAAATCGTAACGGATTATATGCTCCAACATCAACATAAAATCCATCTTTTTTATCTCCAAAAAACTCTCTTAAAAAAGTTTCTTCGCCATCTTGTGAATAAATACTAAGCGAACATGCTTCTCTTACCGCTTTTATCGCATTTGTTTTAATATCATAAAAATAAATATACTGTTCCTCGATACCATTCTGCATACACCATTCAAAAATTTCATTCACTCTTGCAGTTGTAATAATAATTCTTCCAACTTCTCCTTCTTTATGTAATTGCATTACCTCACAAAAAGAAACTATCTTTAAGCCTGATAATACTTTCCCATACTTGCCCGGATCATTATCACAAAACAAAAAATTATCGTGCACAAAATCACTATTTTGTTCCGTAAATTGTTTTCCATATACACCAGCGCCAAATAATATTACTTTTTTCACTTTATTCCTTTCTCCGTTCCTTTAATATGTTATCATCTGCCCGGCAGTCGTCTCCAATCGGGTATTTTCTATTTCTGCATATATTTATAGAGAAATTCCCTCCCACTCACAGCCGGCACAAAAATCTACGCTCTCCCTATCCCCTTGCAACAGGCTCTCCATATTTTTCCTGATTTCTGCGCTGTTAAGTATTTCCTTTAATTCTTTCTTCTTTATATTTCCAAAAACCACATTTTGAAAACAATCCATACAGCATAAACCCACATCGCAATTGGCCCAAATTGGCACTTGGGAAAATAGCGATGCACATGGCACATTACTTTTTCTTTCTGCGGATTTCCATAGTATACGTTCATCTAAGTGTCCCCATAAAACATAATAAGGTATATCTATATTCAAATTTATAAGACGACAATACTCTTCTTCTCCATATCCTGTAGCAATAATAATATCTGCAAAACCGTTTTGAAGATCTTTTCCCAGCGAATCTGTTAAGTAATATCCATTTGTATAAACAAGTACTTTTACATCCGCCAATTGTTGTTTAATATATTCAATTATGAGAAACAACCTTGGATCAATTAATGGCTCGTTATATATTTGAAAACAAATTGTCCCTTTGAAATCAATTTCGCATAATTGCCTTACAATATTCCTGATATCAGATAATGCCATAATTGTTTTTTCTTTTATTCGAGAAGCTGGACATTTTGAATGGATACAAGCATAATTACACAAATTTGATAATTCTACTGCGACCTCCGTAATGCAGTTAGACATTAGTTCTCCACTCATAAATCTTGCGATATTTTTTTTGATGTTATTCTCTTTTTCATTTGAATATCTAACAAAAGAATCATTACAATAAAATCTTTTTTCTTGAATGCAATACTCCCGATACGATACCATTTTATACTGCTTAGGGCTATACACTCCTGTAATTTTAATCTCATTTTTTATGCATTGTTCATAAATATCCTGTACATATCCTGCAATATATATATCAATATCACCTTCTTCAATATATATTCTTGTTAGCTCTTCAAATCCTCTAACTAAAAAACCATTAACCAACATTCCAACTTTATTTTTATCATTATCACAAAAGAACTTCTGATCATATTCTTTTAATATTTCTATCGCAAAGCTCCCCAACTTTCCCGCTCCAAATACACATGCCCTCCTTTTCTCTTTATTGGTCATATGATCCCCCCTCCTTTTTATTTTCAATGAAATTTTTTACTGTGAAAGCAGGCGTTTCTACATAGTCTTGCATGCCCTTTTCTCGATGCGCATATTTTACGTCTTTGGGATAAATTGTAAAAATATCACGTTTCAGAACATTACCATCAATGTCCAATAACATGCTCCCATTGATGTCAATATAATTATCATCTCCCACCTCTATATAAAACGTATTTTCATCCCACTTTTCAACGGTATAACAACTTTTTAACACCTCCCACTGATATATTTTTTCCATCTGTCCATTTTCCGTTTTTACCCTCAAAATCATATTTGCTGTCAGTGGAAACAAATATACATATCCGTTTTCATAAAAACTCCTAGAAAATAGTTCTTCCCAATAATCATTTTTCTGAAATTTGCAGAAACCTTTCGGAAAACAATTAAAGACTTCTGTATATCCATTCTCTTTATTCCATTTCACAACAATGGGTTCACACCCCGTCAGCCAAAAGCAGGTACCATCAAAACAAATGGTAGAAAAACGCGTCGCTTGCATTTGAATTCTATAAATTTTAGTGTTTTGAGTTCTCATATTTACTTCCAGAATATAGTTATCATAATTAATTGGAACCCAAAAAGAATCTTCTACAATGCAAACATCTCCTCCTGTATTTATTCCGGTAAAAGCCTTCGTTTCTATATGAGTCTGTAGCCTTTTTTGCCATGCATCAATAGTTTTCGTCTGCATTGTATCCATATTCAGGCACAACAAATTGACCTGTTTATGACCTATAAAATATATCCATTTCTCAAATGAAACGGCACACTTCACACAATAATTTTTCCTCTTTTCCGAAGGAAAAAGTTTATCCATCATAACTATTTTCTCTTTTATTTTCATATCCTCATTATCATATAATAAACCTTTAGAAAAGGCATATGGCGCAAAAAACACTTTACCTTCATACACACAAGTTCCTCCAAATGTGAATCTGGAAGAAATTTCATTTAACGCAAATGAATCCACCTCTATTTGTTCCAGTGTTTCTGCCTCCTTATCATACATAAAGAATCCAAAAATATTTTTTGCTGCAAAGTAAATCTTTTGGTCTATATTCGCGATCCTATAAGTACTGAGCACAATCTCTTTTCTTTCAGAAAGTACATTTACATCCTGCACCATGACAGGCATTCCAGCCTCTTTACACAACTGCACCACACTGCTACTACCAACCCCATAATACGCGTCTGACAAAACAATCGATCTGTCTATATCCGCAGAATCATCATAAATCCCCCAGCCTTCCTCAATATACCGATCCCTGATCTCTTTATACGCATTCCAAAGCTTCGGACGCATGGACTCAATCGTCGCCTGAATCAGAGGATGCGGCCTCCACAAAAGTGCCACTCCATCCCGGTTCTCCTTAAAAATCTCAAACACAGACTCCATCTTCTGCAAGAACTTTTCTTCATCTTTCAAAAGTGCGCTCACGCTGATATTATAAAAAACAATCTTCTTCCAGCTCCCATCCGGCTTCTCAATGATTCTTAACCACTCCGCCGGAATCTCCAGATCCTCTTTTTTCGTGTGCAATACTTTATCAATCTTCGGAGATCCCGTCCCCAGAAACTTCTTTTCCAGAAACTTTCTGTCCACATGCTCTCCGGGCAGCCCCATCTCTTTTGCCGCCTTGATGTACTCATTGATATAAATCTGCCGCATATTTTCCGACTGCACGATTACCTGATTGGCATAAATCGTTCCGGGCGTAAAACAAAAGTGTTTCATCCCGTCAATCGCCGCCTGATTGTCCGGCTCTATTTCCCCTAAAATGAAATAAGGAATATATACTAATTTATCTGTGTAATTTCTTAGATTTTTGGAATAAAAATAAGGATGCACGCTGGTCACGTGATTGCACTCGTCATAAGGGTTATGAATGTAAATCACATCCGGATGGCGCGCTTCCAGATCATATTCATCGTAACGGGTAACCGGCACATACCGGGGGTACTGATCTCCCTCATAATGCTCTTTGCGAAAACTCCCGTCTGGGTTCTTATCAAAATAGGGTATGGGTATCACATAAGCATCACATTCAGGGTCGGTATGCGCCGCTTTCCAGACGCTCTCAAGCGAATCCCACATGGATGCTTTATATGGAAGAAACACGATTTCTTTTTTGTCGTCCGGCAGATCGTATTTAATGCCATTTTGTAAACCGGTCAACTGTTTTTGAATCTTTTTTGATACTTTCCGGCAAACATTTTCATCAGACAGGCTCTCACTTATCTGATAAATGTTTTCACAGTAGTCCTCCAGTATATGAACCAGATTTACATACTTCTCATCGAGCGTGTCTATGTAGGTGCCAAGGGCAATAGCCGACTCCTGACACTGCACAAGCGCTTCTGCTACTCCCTGCGGATTAGAAGCGGCGGTTTTTACGATGGCGTCATTGGCTTTCAGCAGTGTGTCCACTGTCTGCAGCATATCTTTCTTTTTATACTTTTCCACCGCAATCACCGCCCTTTCTTTCCTGATGCTCTTTCTGCAAGCAGGCATTTTCTGCGTTTGCATCTGGTTTCTCTGTTCCGCCGTGCATGCCCGATTACGCTTATCTGAGACTGCACAGCTCAATTAACAAGGCATATTGGACATCTTTTGATGCTGCCGACGGTATTCCCGTCCGCTTCGCTCCCAGTACGTCTTCCTCTCAGAAGTTCCCTCGGGTCATGGCATACCCAATACCCGGCCGAAACCGGCTTCTAATGCCGTTGGTGTTACGGTTTGCATATGCCGCAAATCCGTTACGCCCGTTTTTATCAAAAGAAATTTTTTACAGTCCTACTCCCAAAAACGGTTTTAGTAAAATACTTCCCAAAGGAAACATTCATCTGTAAAATCTTTCATTATGAACCCATCTGCCCGCGTTTTCTGGCGTTCTTTGCGGTGTTTTCCCGTTCGGCCAGTTCTGCGCCGCAGGATTTGCAGGAAAAAACACCGTCTGTCTTTTGGCCGGCTGCACCGCACCTGCTGCATTCGCTGCTGATATTTTTCCCAAACACCTCTATCAGTTCAATGGACTGTTCCCTGCATTTCTGAGCCAGGCGGTTTTTCACATATCCCTTCTGCCACATACTGACCGAGCTGTTAATTTTCTTATTCACACCCGCTTTGGAGCTTTGGGGCAGCTTGGGCAGATAGATTGCGGCCGGTTTTTCTGTCCGCAGCATCCGGTTAATCTCTGCATTGATGTAGCTATGCAAAGCCTCTTCCAGCCTTTCTCTCCCTGCCATATACTTTTTTCTGCCGGGATTTTTATCCTTATTCCTGCGATACCGGATGTTGCCCTCTCTGACATATTCCGAAAGGGCGTACTGATAGTCACTGTACTTTTCGCCGTAAATATTGCCTTCATCCGTCACGAACATTGTGCGGATTCCAACCGCCAGCCCGACTTCCCTGTGATAGTCCTTATGCCGTCTGACTTTCATCTCCACAGGCGCGTGGATAACGACGCTCCTCTTCTCCGGGTAAATGCGGATACAGATTTGTTTCGTATAGCGGTTATTGTCTGTAAGGGGTATAAAAATCCGCTTTCTCTTTTCCTTTATGGCGAGATAAATACCGTGATCGCCATAGCGATACGCTTTCCCCGATGCGGAAAATCCGTCCACGGTATCTGTATGCATTTTCTTCAAGTGCCTGCGGACCTGTCTGCACAGATACCGGTTCAGACGGTTTTCGTCGATATCTTTCCGCACTTCCCGGAATGTTTTTTCCCATTCCTCAGAAAGCTGTATTTCCTTTTCCAGAAGAATTGCTTCAAAGCAATCGCTCTGCTTCATGACAAACCGCAGGTAGTGTCTGTCCTCCGGTGTCAGATTCTCATTTTCCCGAATGCACTTTTCCACCCTGCTCTTCGTCTGTGTCCACTGGTTTTTGATATCACCCAGCGCATCGAAGACAGCCAGATAAAAGTACACCGACGGCAGCCCGAGGTTTACACGCAAACCGCTTGCCGTCATTTCATTCTGCACGGTATAGCCCGGATAAATCTTCGGGAGACTTTTGACACCGCCATAACGCTGATACACGTAGTTCTTGACCGTGCTGTAATCCTTCGCGATCTCCTGCAGCTTTTTCATATCTGCCTCTGAAACAGGTGCGCTATTATATTGGCAGACAGTCTTACATATGGTGTTTGACGGCATTTCGCTCTGCTTACTCCCCGGCTTGTCAAATCGTTTTCGCAGAATTGGGTATTCTGCGAAAAATGAGGCAGTCAGGAACAGTTGTCGCCTAACTGCCCGCAAATTATGTATCGTCATAAATTATACTTTACATAAGGATGTTTGTCAATTTCGCCACGAATGACAAATCTGTCACATTTTGGCAGTTACAATTCAGCTTTTCATAAATTCTGTAAAATCAAGCTGCAAATCCTTATATATTCCCACCTGAATCGGCACAGAGAAGGAATGGCATACAGGAATATCCCATTGATCCGCTTCATATACGGTGACCGTTTCTTTTTTCGGATCGACAATCCAGTATTCCTGCACACCTGCCTCCCGATACAGGACAGGTTTTCTCACATAATCCATTTTTCTGCTTGAGGGTGATACAATTTCGATCACCCAGTCCGGCGCACCATGACAGCCTCTCTCACCCAGCCTGTCACCATGACAGATAACGGAAATATCAGGCTCTACATAATTGCGGTTATCCTTCTTAATATATACGCCAAATGGCGCCGGAAGAAGCTCACAGTTTCCTTTATTTTTACGGATGTAAGTCTCAATTTCAAAAATAAGTTTAACAAGAATCCTCTGGTGTACCGTCATTGGCGGCGCCATCATAAACATTTCACCGTCAATCAGTTCCGCCCGTTCTCCGTCCGGCAACGCCTCGATATCCGCTGTGGTATACCCTTTGCCTCCCTTGATTTCCATAAACAAGTCCTCTTTTCTGATTCGTGCATGATCCATAGTTTGTCCTCCTGCTCTGCAGGAGACCTCATCTTAGAATCTCCTGCTTTTAAATTGTTTGAATGGGTTTAAAAGCATAGAAATTCTGAAACACAGATTGGAAACCGACATGAAGTGCCGGTTTATTTGACACTGACGTAAAATAATATTACATCGAACATTTGTTGTCGAGAAATAATATGCTTTGTGGTTATTATAAGAAACGTTTCAAGATGTGTCAAGGACTAAAAAACGTTTCCGCTAAACTCTCTGTAAATTTTTGTCGGAATTTGTCACACGGACTGTTATTAATGGTATATTTGTGGTCAAAAAAGTGGTCAGAAAGGAGAGTTACATATGTCAAGACGAGGTGACAACATCAGGAAACGTGCTGACGGGAGATGGGAAGGCCGGTATCAGGTAATAACCGCAGACGGTGAAAAGAGGTATCTGTCGGTTTATGGAAAATCCTACAGCGAAGTGAAAGAAAAACTTACTGCCAGAATGTATGTGTTATCCACAGATTTACAAAGTTCGCGGCAAGGAAGCAGACTGCGGGTTTGCGATACCTATTTCTGCGCGCTCATGGAGGAATGGCTCAAAGAGGTCGAGCAGAACAGAAAATATTCTACTTATATTAAGTATAAAAAACTCTACACATGTCATATCCAACCTCTTTTTTCTTCCGACAAATTTTCCCGTATGTCCAACAGCCATATTCAGGCGCAGTTGACGGCGCTGGAGGTTTCGGATGCGACCAGACATAATATTCTTGCCACAATCAAACAGACTTTGCGTTATGCGGAAAAGCAATATGGTTATCCCGTACCTGCGTTGTCCGGCTGCACTTTGCAAAGGCATACATCTGCAATCGAGATAATGAACCGCACGGAACAGACAAGGCTGATCCGGTTTCTTTACAGTGACATGAATATCTCCAAAGCCGGAATATACCTTTGCCTTTTTACCGGACTGCGATTGGGAGAAATATGTTCTTTGAAGTGGGATGATATTGATCAGGAAAGGGGGCTGCTTCATGTCAACAGAACCGTACAGAGAATCGAAAGCAAAGAAGGGCCGTCAAAAACCACGCTTTTAGAAACGCCACCCAAAAGCATTTTTTCTAAACGGGAAATCCCGGTGCCGGATACATTGCTGTCAATCCTTACCCAATTCAGGCAGGAGGGACAGGAATATGTCCTGAAAAACAATAGACCGATGGAACCCCGGACTTATCAGAATCATTTCAAAAAGTATCTGGAAAAAATCAATGCTCCCAATTACAACTTTCATATTCTGCGGCACACCTTTGCCACAAATTGTATTGACAGCGGAATGGATATTAAAAGTCTCAGCGAAATTCTGGGGCATTCCAATGTGCAGATTACCCTAAACAGATATGTTCATCCCAGTATGGATACCAAACGAAAATATATCAATGCGCTTTCTGCCGATTATGGTCAGTTATGTGGTCAGATATAGAAAATCCTGTTTGTATAGTAAGTAGTAATGCAAAATTCGCAGAATACCCAATTCTGCGAATTTTTTTACGCCTCTACCTTTTCATTTGGCGAAGCCTGATCAGGCAGTATCCTCCGCCCTCCTCTCCATTCCCGAATCGGATTTTTCCGCCATGCGCCAGAATAATCTTTTTCACAATCTCCAGACCGCGAATATTCCCGCCGGACGCTGCTTTCTTCCTGCTGCGCAGGCGGCGCAGAACCTCCTCCGAATAGCCCGCGCCGTTATCTTCCAGACGGATAAGGCATTTTCCTCTTTCTTCCCACAGGGCAATCTTTATTTCCACCGGTTCGCGTTTACCGCCGTGTTTTATGCTGTTATTAATGAGGTTGCGAAACACCCGCGCAAAAAGCTGCCTGTCGGCGTTTACGCACAGCAGCTCTGCGTCCTTCTCAATCTGCACATCCATTTTCAGTTCTCCCGGCAGAGAATCGTTCAAAAAAGACGCGGCAACGCTCCTGACAACCTCAGCGGGGCGCACCTTTTCTTTTCGCAGCGCCTGCATAGAATATTCCAGTTGGGAGGTTAAATTTAAATCCGCTATCAGCTCCTTCATAACTACACTCTGATGCCGGATCACAGCCGCCTGCTGTCTGGCTTCCCCAGGCAGGCCCTCACTGTGTTCCAAAGTGTCTGCATACCCCATCACCACAGACAGAGGCGTGCGGATATCGTGGGAAATACCGGCGATCCACTCAATACGTGCGCACTCTCTGTTCCTCATAAACCGCTTCGTAAAGATAAATGCCAGCGCTGCAACCCATATGAAATTAATGACAAAAAATATAAGAATTGTCTGTTTTACAAACTCCATCCAGGGAATAGAAAATTCTATATTATATTTCCACATCGTCTCTTTCTGCATACCCACAATCATGATCTGGTCATCCCAGACACGCATCTGCACGGGATATCCTTCCAGATACCATTTGCTCATGCGGGCAATTTCCGGGCCGCTATACTGCTCTTTCAATTCTTCCGGTTTCCGAATGCTCCAGATCACCCGCCCATTCTCATCAAGGAGCATTGCCCACTGGTCATTTTTCTCGAACTCCTCCGCCATCTTCCCGTCGAGTGTATAGCCATTCTGCGTAAGGGTCAGCGCTTCCATAACCCTTTCCCCGTAAATATACCACGCTTCCTTCTTCTCATAGACTACCCCAGCCGATATCAGGAACACAATATTGAGTATACACGTCAGGACGGCAATGCCGAAAAACGCCAATACGCCGTAACGCAAAAAGCGTGCCGCTTTTCTGTAGTTATAAGTAAGACGCTCTGTTTTTACTTTTCTCATACCAGTCTGTACCCCAGCCCTCTCACCGTCAGCAGATATTTCGGATGGGAGGGATCTTCCTCAATCTTTTCCCGCAGTCTGCGAATATGCACGACCAGCGTGTTTTCGTATCCGTAGTTTTCCTCCCGCCAGACAGCGTCACACAGAGCGTCAATGGTCACAATCCGCCCTCTCTCCTGCGCCAGCTTTTGCAGGATTGCGTACTCTTTCGCCGTCAGTGTCATTTCCGTGCTGTCCTTCGCCTCCCTGTTCCATGTTGCCACGCCGCTGCCCAGATCGACCGTACATCTGCCAAGCGCAATGACCTCCTTCTCCTGCATACCCTTTACCCTGTACACCCGTTTCAGCACCGCCGTCACACGAAGAAGCAGCTCTTCCGGCAAAAATGGCTTCGTGATATAATCGTCCGCGCCAAGCCCCAGCCCCCGCAGGCGGCTTTGGTCCTCATCCCGCGCCGACAGGAAGATCACGGGAACCTCGGAAAATTCTCTCAGCTTTTTGAACAGGGAAAACCCGTCTCCGTCAGGCAGCATGACATCCAGAAGAACCAGATGCGGTTCTTTTAGCGCAAACAGTTCTTCCGCCTCAAGGCAGTCAGCCGCCATTGTCACCTTATGGAATCCCGCGCCGCGCAAAAAACTGCCAACCATATCACGCAGCGGCTTCTCATCATCTACCAGCAGAATTTTACAATCGTATAAATTCATAGACCTTTCCTCTCATTTCAAAGATATTCCTTCCACATTTACACGTCGTACTCTGTTACACGATAAAAACCGGTACAGTATCAGTATATTGCTTCCCGCATTTTCTGAAAAGATGCGCGCGCAATTCTTAAGGTAAATGTAATCTCTCCTTCATTCCCATGTAATCCCGCTCCCTTATCCTGATCATAGCAGGCAGGCAAACCCAAAGACACGATGCGCTGTACCGACAACGCTCATCGTATTTTGAAAATGATTCATTGCCAATGAAGCCAGACCTGCCGGCACGAATTTCAAAATAAACGAAGAAAGGACAAAACGCCATGCCAACACCATATCTGGTAGAAACCCATAATCTCACAAAACAGTACGGCAAAAACCGCTGTGTAAACGCCGTCAACATGCATGTGCCGCCCGGCGCGGTCTACGGCTTCTTAGGGCCAAACGGCGCGGGCAAATCCACGACCTTAAAAATGATTCTCGGATTGGCCAGACCCACCGAAGGCAGTATCACCCTCTTTGGTACGCCGGTCAGCGAAAAGAACCGGATGAAACTCCTTGCGCAGACAGGCTCGCTCATTGAATCGCCCAGTTATTACGGTCATCTGACCGGAGAGGAAAACCTTCGCATCATCCAGACGCTTAAGGGCTGTTCCGAAAAGGATATCAGCGAAGTGCTAAAAATTGTCCGTCTGAGCGAGGCACGGGGAAAGCTGGTCAACCACTACTCCCTCGGCATGAAGCAGCGGCTCGGTCTTGCCGCCGCCCTGCTCGGCTTTCCAAAGCTCCTGATTCTGGACGAACCCACAAACGGCCTTGATCCGGCGGGTATTCAGGAAATGCGCGAGTTGGTCTGCTCCTTGCCGGCCGCCTACGGCATGACCGTTCTGGTGTCCTCCCATCTGCTTGATGAAATTGACCGGATGGCGGACTATGTGGGCATCATCCGAAAAGGCGGACTGATCTGGCAGGACTCGCTGGAATCGCTGCACGCCCGCTCGAAAGAGCAGATTGCGCTCCGTGTCAGTCACACAGCCATCGCCCTCGATCTGCTCAGGCAAAACGGAATCGAGGCCGCACAGGAGGAAGAGTATCTTCTGCTGCCCATGATGGACGACGCTTATGTGGCAAATCTTTGCAGACAGCTCGTCGCACAAAACATTTCGCTCTACCGCATAGAAAAGCGTGAAAAAAGTCTGGAGGATATTTTCCTATCCCTGACAGGAAAGGAGAGCAGCTTATGATCACTCTGCGCACAGAATTTAAGAAAATCAAAAGAAAGAAGATCGGGCTGACCATGTGTGCCCTGATCGGGATCCAGTTCGCATGGCTTCTCTGGTCAGGCGCTCACCCCGACGAGCACGAAAAGCTGCAGGGCTGGATCGAAATGCTCTACTCCCTTCCACCCATAAGCGTCATTATGATGCCCACCGTTATGTCCGTGCTTGCCTCCCGTCTCGCCGACGCGGAGCACAAAGGCAGCACTTACAAGCTGCTAAACACGCTGCGCCGTCCGGGTGCGCTTTACCATGCAAAGGCGGTGTGCGGCGCGCTCTTTATTCTGGGCATCTCTATTGCGCAGTTTCTCTTCATCATCGCCCTGGGATATGCCCGCGGCTATGCAGGGCATCCCGAATGGAAGCGTTATGCCGCCGCATTCCTGTTGCATCTGGCCTGCTGCCTGTCCCTGTATTTGCTGCAGCTCCTTTTGTCCATGCTGTTTTTTAACCAGATGATTCCACTGGTCGCAGGACTTGGCGGCTCCATGCTCGGACTCATTCTGATGTATATCAAAATGTACTCTTTTCTTCCGTGGGGCGGCTTTCTCTCCGCCGCACAGGCAGCTATGGACTGGAACCCGGAAACCAGAGTCATCCATTTCTTTTACCGCCAGTATTCGCGGGTTGAACTGTGTGCAGTGTCCATGATCTTTGTATGGATTGTGGTCTTCTACACGGCCGGAAGGATTTTATTTTCCAGAAAAGAATGTTAGGCTGCCCGCTTCAAAAACGGCGCTGCCAAAAAACTATACGCACTTTCGGAAAATCTGCCGCAAAGGCAGGTGCCGGAGAGATTCCGAAAGTACATCTATCATATAAGGAGGCATCAACATGCTTACATTTTATATCAAAGCCGTCAGGGCGGAATCCTTAAAACTGAAACGAAGTCCGGTATGGCTGGCGTTTTTTTCGCTTCCCATAATATCCGCTTTCTTCGGCACGATGAATTACACGCTGAATATCGGCGTCTTAAAATCAGAATGGTACAGTCTGTGGAGCCAGCACACGCTTTTTCTCTGCTATCTGTTCATGCCCGCGCTGATCGGCACTTACTGCTCCTGGCTGTGGCGGCTGGAGCACACGCGGCACAACTGGAACAGCTTTTTAACCGCCCCTCTGCCGCTGTCCACACTTTATCTGGGCAAGCTGACGCAGGCAGTACGGGTTTCTGTTCTCGCAAACCTGTGGATTTTCCTGTTGTTTTATGTATGCGGCAGACTGGCCGGAATAAGGAGTCCTTTTCCGCGGGAAGCACTGGAGTGGTATCTTTGCGGTACGCTTGGAGCGGTGGTAATCTGCTGTGTGCAGCTTCTCTTTTCCCTGATGATCCGCTCCTTTGCCATTCCGGTCGGCATCGCCCTTGCAGGCGGCATTTTCGGGCTGTATATGACCAACCGGGACTATGGCATGAACTATCCCTACTCGCTTTACTGTATGGGAATGCGGGCCAACAATCCGAATATGGAAATTCATATACCGGCTCTTTTGGTCAATTCCGCCGGTTACATCCTTGTATTCGCTGCTCTGTCGATTTTTTATCTGCGCGTCCATGAGAGAGCCGCCGACTGATTCTGCGGCCCGCCGCCAGACCCGTGGCCATTGTGGCAGCATATGTTCTGACAAAAGTCTTTGGAAAAAGAAACGCCGACCCTCCTCATTTCCGGTCAGCGTTTCTTTTTCTCCTATGACATACCCGCAGTTTTCGTTTGTTCCTCTCAGCTCTCCTTCTGCCGGTCTAAAAGCGCTTTTAACGCTTCATCACCCACACTCACCCATGCGTCCTCCTCCTCTTCATCAAGTCCCAGATACGCCCGCAAAGTGTCTGTGGTATCGGAAAATCCCCACTCCTGACTGTAGTCGTCGATCTCCTCGAAGGCAATCTCGCCCGCCAGATATTTTTCCTTGAATTTCTTCTCCGTATTTTCTGCCATCTCTTCCTCCCGTATCAGCATAGGTCAGAGTAATCTTCCCGCGCCTTATCCGCAATCATCCGATATGTGGGCGTAGGCACACCGTATTTTTCTCCCATCCGCACCACCTCATAGATCAGTCCGTCTATCTCAGAAGCCTTGCCCGCATAAATGTCCCTCTGCATGGAAGTGCTTGCCGTAGGATTCAGCGCGTCCAGGATCTGCAGATTGGTCGTCACGATATCTGCGAGAAACGGAACACCCATCGCCACCGCCAGCGCATCAACCTCCCGCATCAGTTTCACAAAGGTATCTCTCGGCTCCCCGGTTATCTGTACATCCCCGGCGCTCACATGGTAGTAAAGGCCGCAGGCCGCCATCGGCGACACATAGGCAAACTTCTGCAGGGCATCCCTCCGGATGTTCTCCGACAGCACGCCGTCGATCCCGCTTTCCTTTAAATCCTTCGCCACCCCGAAAAGCGCAGGCCGAAGCTCCTCCTTCTTCCGCACGCCATATACAACACGGAAAATGTCTCCATTTTGCCAGATCGTCCCGGGCTCCTTAATCTCCGCCGCTATGTAGATGCATCCATCCGTCACCAGAAGCTCCGGCAGCTTTTCCTGCATCCTGCCGCCCGTGCCGTAAATATTCAAAATCGGAATCACAATCGTCGTCTCTTTCGCCACCCGCCTGATAAAGGGAATCGTCTCCTCCAGCGAATAGCCTTTCACACAGACAAAAATAATGTCCGGCTTTTCGTCATAGTTCGCCATATCTGTCGCTTTGACAGGATTTACGGTGTAGTTTCCCTTCCTGGTGGTCTCCATCTTAAGACCCTGCTCCTGCATCTTTTTCAGATGTTCCCCTCTCGCAATCAGGGTCACGTCTTTTCCCGCCTCTGTCATGTACGCGCCGATGCTGCCGCCTGTGCCGCCCGCGCCGATTACCAGATATTTCATATGTGCCTCCGTTTTGGTTGTTTTGCCGCCCCGCGCCGTGCCATTCCAAAAGCCCGCGCAGCGCGTGCGCTCTATAAAAAACATGATATCCGATTCCCAGCCGAAAAACAAGTGCAAAGAAAAAGAGCGCGGCATGTGCTGCGCCCTCTCCTTCGCATAAAGTTATGAAATGGAAATCTGCCCCGCCGTGATGCACTTTCCCGACTTTCTGTCAAAGAGCAGGATATCCTTTCCGCTGATGTTAAACCGCTCCTTCTGTCCGATCTTGTAAAGTGTACTGCCGAACACCACGCCTGTCAGGAGATAATCGCCGATGGCTACCTTGATGGTGGATTCCATACCGGTGGGCATGGCGCCGAAGATAATGCCCTCCAGCTCCCCGGACGCATCTACCCTGATACATTCCGGACGAATGCCGATCACAAAATCCTCGTTGGTGATAACAGGCTCCTCCTGCATATTGTAATCGCTCTCATCCACCTTGCTGATATGATACTTAAACACTTCGTCCTTGTTGCCTTTCTCCACCGCCTTTTTGTCCTCAAGGATTCTCTTTTTCGCGGCTTCGGCCTCTCTCTCGTCGGCGTCCCTCTTCGCGAACCACTGTGCCATATCAATCGGTTCATTGGGGGTAAAGACAGCCTTTTTGTCATTCAGTATGGTAAGCTCCAGACTGCCGCCCTGCTGTGTGCCCTTTGCTTCCACGAAATTGATGGAGGGATTGCCCACAAAGTCCGCCACAAAGAGGTTGTTCGGTCTGTTATATACATCCAGCGGCGCGTCGTACTGCTGCAAGACGCCGTTGTTAATCAGACAGATCTTTGTGGCCAGCGTCATGGCCTCCATCTGATCATGTGTCACATAAACAAAAGTGCTTCCCGTCTCCAGATGGAGTCTTTGCAGCTCATATCTCATCTCCAGACGCAGCTTGGCGTCCAGATTGGAGAGCGGCTCATCCATAAAGAGCACCTGCGGCTCCGGCGCAAGGGTTCTGGCAATGGCCACCCTCTGCTGCTGTCCGCCGGAAAGCTCTGCCGGATACCGGTCCATAAACATGCCGATCTTTACGATTCTGGAAACCCGGCGCACGGAGAGGTCCACCTCCTCCTTCGTCAGCTTCCTCACGCTTTTTACCACTTTTCCGTTCTGCTTAACCGCGAAATCCTCAGTCAGCTCCTCCCCGCTGTTTTTGTGGGAGTCATAGCGCGCCTTTAACTCCTGCTCCATCTTCTCTCTCGCATCCGCGGCGGCCTTCTCCACATTGGACGCCTCATGGATCTTTAAGGCGTAAAGCTCCTTTGCCGTATAAATGGAAACCGTGTATGTATCAATCAGTTTCAGATAAATCTTATCCGTATCAGGCTTACCGCTCTTATCCCTGCACTCCTCGATCAGCTTGATAAACTCCTTTGGATTTTTCAAGGCATTGATCTTGGCGCTTAACTTTTTTGCCTCCAGATCATAAGTCGGCATTTCCTCATGAATATTGCTCAGGCCGAAGGAAATGTTCTGGTACACCGTCATATTCGGCCACAGCGCATAGTTCTGAAACAGAAATCCCACCTTACGCTTGTTGGCGGGGACATTGATGCCCGCCTCACTGTCAAACACCACCCTGTCCCCTATGGTAATCTGCCCGCTTGTGGGCGTCTCCAGACCTGCAATCATGCGCAGCGTCGTTGTCTTGCCGCAGCCGGAGGGCCCGAGCAGGGTAATAAAGGAGTTGTCTGCGATGTCCAGATCCAGATGATCCACCGCATAAAACTTTCCCCATCGTTTTGTCACATCTCTCAATTTAATCTCTGGCATATTATTTCCCTCCAATACCTTCATCCAGACTTGCGCCGGTAATTTTGTTTACTAATGTGTTAAAGATCAGGATCGCCACGATCAGGATCAGGTTGATCGCGCTGGAAAACGCGTACAATCCCATCTCGTCGAAGTAATCCAGTGTGGTCGATAAGATGAATCCCTGTGTACAGAGGAGCAAAAACAGTGACAGCTCTCTTAAGCAGGTCATAAACGGCAGCATGTAGCCACTGATAATGGATGATTTCTGGATCGGAATGATGATCCGGAACATCCGCTTAAACCAGGACAAGTCCTGAATGATCGCCGCCTCCTCAATCTCCCCGGACAACTGCAGCATGGAATTTAACGCCGCCCTGCTGGCGAAGGGAATGTATTTCACCGTTCCCGCTATGATTAGCAGCGCGTAGGTGTTAAAGAGGTTTATCTTCTCGTTGGAGAAGAGGATAAAGAAGGCTGCGCCCACTGCCAGCGAAGGCATCAGGTAGGGCAGAAACGCCATATTGTTCACGTAGTTTGCCCATTTGCTTCTTCTGTTCTTGGATACGGCGTAACCGATCAAAGTGCCGATGGTTCCGGCTACCAGCGCGCAGCATACGGCCACTAACAGCGTGCCGCCAAAGGCGTGCCATATGGTTTTGTTAAAGAGGATGCCGGGCTGGCCGTAGAGCGCGCCCGCGTTGTTGTCTCTCGTCACCCACCACTTGGTCGTCAGGTTGTTCATATCTCCCGTGTACAGGAAGCTGTAATCCCCGGGGTTCGGCAGGAAAGTCTCAATCGCAAAGGAAATGATCGGGAAAATGCTGGTAAAGAACGTCACCACGATCAGCACGATGCCGATCGCATATTTTCCTATTTTGCCGAGGTTGATCTTAGAAATCTGTCCGGACTTTCCGGTCACGGTCGTGTAGCTCTTCCGGCTCTTTAAGCTCATCTGGTTTAGTCCAAGAATCATGATGCCGAATATCATCATAATAATCGCCAGAATGCTCGCCTCACCCGTATACTTGGAGTTCATGGACACATACTTTGTGGAAAGTGTGGTCAGCCCCAGATAGTGCGGTACCGGGTAGCTCCCCATCGCGCTTCCGAACACCAGAAGGATGGTGGAGAGGATGGCCGGTTTTACCATGGGCAGCGTCACTCTCGTCATAATCTTCCACTTGGGCGTGTCCAGAATGGTCGCCGCCTCCTCCAGATTGGCGTCCATGTTGCGGAAAATACCGCCGATCATGATATAGGCGAAGGGCGCATAGTGCAGGCCCAGCACTACGGCGCAGGGCAGAAGTCCCATGCACCACCACTTGGGAGCCGTGACGCCAAACAGCGACACCACAAGGCCGTTCGAGGTTCCCGTCACCGCATTGCTGTTAAACAGGTTCTGCCAGACAACCGCCAGCGTCCACTGGGGCATGATGTACGGGAAAATAAAAATGGAGCTTAAGTACTTTTTAAATTTTAAATTGGTTCTTGTCACCAGAAATGCGAACAACCCGCCAAACACAATCGAAATCAGGCATGTAAAGACCGCCAGAAGCACTGTGTTTAACATCGGCGTCCACAGATTCGTCTTCGCCAGTCTGCTTGTGAACAGATCCACATAGTTCACTACGGAATACCCCGTCGCCCTGCCTGTCAAATGGGCATCAATGGTGCCCGGATGGATTTTGAACGTGTCCTTGACAATGGCAACAATCGGCGCCACCGTTCCCAGGGTGGCCGTGATGCCGAACAAAAGCAGGATGATGTTCTGGGGTTTGGAAAAATAAGTCTTACATTTATTCAGATAAATCACTGAGGATTTTGTCTTCGTCTTCTCACCCATAAGCTTCTCCACTTCTCTTTTTAAAATGGAAGTGACATGTCACATGCCACTTCCAGGTATATTGCTTCACATCTGCATTCTTCCTTTTCTGTCCTGCCTTACTCTGCTGCCTCACCCTCGCTGTATTTGGTCAGAAGCTCAATCCAGCTTCCTACCGTGAAGGATACAGATGCGCAGTACTCAGGATCTTCTAACACCAGCTCGCCGTCTGTGGTCCACCAGTCATATCCTCTGTCATTCTTCGCCTCGAATTGCAGGGTGCCCGCATCGTCATAGCCGCCCTTGCTGTGGCCGTAGGTCGCCTCGGTCGCCGCTGCCACCTCAGGATTGGAGGAGTAACCGCCCATATCCTTGCCCCATGCGCTGAAACCGTCCTCGGTACAGGTCATGTATGCGATGAATGCACATGCCGTCCAGGGAAGCGGGCTGTTCTCAGTCACGAAGAGATAATGACAGTAGCCGTAACCGCCGATTCCCGTGTAGCCATCCTGATATGCCGCCACATTGATGTTGTTTACGGACACACCGGCCGACTCCTCGACGGAACGGAGCTTGGAGTATACCAGAAGTCCGGACTGGTCGGTCGCGGAATCGGTTACCAGCGTATTACAGATCGGCCCGTCGTCTGTCTGCGCATTATAGCTCTCTACCCAGAGTTTGATCCACGCCAGCGCGTATGCGCCGTCCGCACCGAGACCAAGGTCAGCCGCCTCAGATTCCATTGCCTGAATGGTGGGCTGGAAATATGCCTGTTTGTCAGCGTCCAGTGCGTTGAAAGCGTCTTTCAGCCATGCAGCATAGGTATCCTCCGTGAGCATGTAGAGGAAGTTCTTGCCGACGATCTCGGAATCAATATCCATATAGAGGGAATGTACGCCCTCACCCACGAAATCCCAGCAGTTCTGATAACTTGCACTGCCTGTATTGTTGTACATAAACACTTTGTTCAATGTCTGGAGAGGCAGGAACCCGTCCACCGCATCGGGTGTGGTGCCGTTTGCCTCAGCCCACTCCTTCGGAATGTAAGTATCGAGAATGCCTGTCTGTACCATCTTGGACTCGATCTGGTTACCGTCCTGAATCAGGGTCATGGCAAAGGTGCCTTTCTCCTTTAAGGAATCCGCCGTGAGCTGCTCGAAAATTTTATTGTTCTTAGGCTGCTGCCACTCGAACTCCATATTGTAGGACGGGTCGATGGTCTGTAAGTATTCGATAAACAGCGGAAGCGCCGACTTGCCGCGGCTGGAGTTGCCCACGCCGTAGAAGGTCTGTCCGTTGGACTCCTCAATCGCCTTCTTCGCCAGATCTTCCATGGACATGCCTTCCGCCTCACGGATGATCTTCTGTGTCGCCGTCAGGCTTGCCTCATCTACAGGCGCTGCCTCTTCCGCCGCCGGTGCGCTGTCGCTTCCCTCATCTGCCGCGGGCGCCGCCGGTGTTTCCGCCTCTGCCGCAGCTTCCCCCTGTGCCGCGGGCGCTGCCTGCTGCGCTCCTCCGCCGCATCCCGCAAGACTTCCTGCGATCATACAGCTTGCCAGTAATAACGATAATGCTTTTTTCTTCATAAATTTATACCTCCCTTTCATTTGTTTCTCTATCCTTCCCGGATTTGTATCTTGATATTATTATAAAAACAGATTGCCAAAAGAAAAACGGGACGAATCTGTTATTTCTTTGAGATTTCTGTGAATATGCACAAAAAAAGTGTTCCGCAGACCTTCCCGCGAAACACTTTTACTCATATCATCCGGCTTATTTCCCTGACTGTTTATTCAATTTTACATCTTTATCCCAAACGTATTCTCCACCACATCGTCAAACAGCGTATACAGGTTTCTGCCACTCTTTTTCTCAAAGTATTGCCAGATTTTGTAAATCGCTCTCCAGTTTTCCACAGTGGTGTCTTTTACGCCATGCCGCATAGCGACATCCAGCAGTCTTTTCTCCAGAAGACAAACTCCCTCCGGCAGACAAATGCTGTCACACAACTGAATCAGCCTGTCATAGTCTGTATATACCGCGTTATCCAGCACCTCGCGGATCTCTGCGTAAACCGCCTCACTGCAATCATTAGCTCCAATGTAGTAATCAATTTTTTGTACGGGGAATGAATGGGTAATGCAAATCTGCGCTGCATCCTCATACCCTTTCTTCTTTAAATGCAGATAACCGTCATAAATATGAAGCATTGCCGTCGGCCCTGTATATCTTCCCAAATCGTGAAGCAGTCCCAATACCTCTGCCGTATCGCCGTCCAGACCGCTTACTTGCGCGATCTTTCTGGCTGCGCCCGCCACCGCTTTGGAATGGGCGGCCCATGGTCCCGGATTGCAGGAATCCGCCCATGCCAGCATTTCTCTTGCCCCTTGTAATGTGGGTATTTTCATAATCGCTCCTCTTTTCTTTTGAAACCTGACTCTGTTTCCCGCATCGAGCATAACGCACAAATGGCTGTCATCACAACCGGAGATATCTGTTATTTTATTAAAATTTCTGCTATTTTATTAAGTAACTCTGCTCTCCGGATCCCATTTGCTATTCCCTTCCGACCCTGTCCTGATACTCGGACGGATTCACCCCCGCGACCTTTTTAAAAATCGTGGAAAAGTAGGTAATATCCTTATACCCTACCATTTCCGCCACCTCGTAGACCTTATACCGGCAATTCTGTAAAAGCTTCATGGCCATCCGCACCCGGTAGCGGGTGATATAGGCATTGATTGTATATTCCGTCTCTTTCTTAAAAGTATGGCTCAGATGCCCTTCGCTCAGGCCAAGCGACTCCGCAATCTTCCGGACGCCGATATCGGAGTCCGCATAGTGCTCCATAATATAATTCATGGCCTCCGTCACATACTTGCTCTTTTCTCCCTTTTGAATGGACGCGTGAGCCAGCACATCCTCCTCGTGGGCCCTGCCGCCGGACTGCTGTCTCGCCTCCACCTTCTTCTTGATGCGCCGGACCGCCTCCTCCAGCTCTCCGTCCTCAAACGGCTTGAGCAGATAATCGGAGGCTCCCAGCTTAACCGCATTCTGCGCATAGGCGAAGTCATCGTAGGCTGTCAGAAAAATCACATAAGTTTCATTTCCCTCGTCACGAAGCTCCGTAACCATCTCAATTCCATCCTTTTTCGGCATACGGATATCACAGATCACCAGATCCGGCCGGTATTTATGAATCGCCTCCAGCCCTTCCTCCCCGTTTCCGGCCTCCGCCACCACCATACAGTCAAGCGCCTCCCAATCCGTCTCCATGACAATGCCCTTCCTCACAAGACTCTCATCATCCACCACCAGAATTTTAAACATAGCCCTCTCCATTCCGAAACATTTTTCTTCCGGACATCCGTGCCGCTCCCCTCCGGCGGATATATCCCGTTTCACATAAGGTTACCTGCCGTCACCGGCAGGGTAATCCGTACTTTCGTCCCGCCGCCCGGCTGATTCTCCGCATATAGTCCGTACTGCATCCCGTAATGCAGCCTGATAATCGTGTCCACATTATAAAATCCGATATGGCCTTTTAACTTCTCCCGGTTTCTCTCTCTCAAAAGAGAAAGTATTTCCTCATCCATCCCGCAGCCATCGTCGTACACATCCACATACAAAACCGCCTCTTCCTCGTAAATATTGAGGAAAATATGGCCGTCCTCCCGCTCTTTCAGTCCGTGTAAAATCGCGTTCTCCACAATGGGCTGGATAATCATTTTCGGCACCCGGCACTCCTCCAGCTCAAGGGGCAGCTCCACGTCGTAGGAAAAATTGCCGTCGAAGCGGATTTTTTGAATATCCATGTAAGCGCACACCAGACTGACCTCCTCCGACAGGCTGATAAACGGCGCCTCGGAAATGCTTGTGCGGAGTATTCTGGCAAGGCCCGACGCCAGCGTGGCAAGCTCCGGCACATGGTGGGCTTTGGCCACCCACTTGATCGTGTCCAGCGTATTATAGAGAAAATGCGGGTTGAGCTGGGCCTGCATCATGGCAATGTTGCTGTCGTTTAACTCCTTCTGCTGCTTTACCTGCAATTCCAGATTCTCCTTGATCTGTCTGGTCATCCCGTCAAAGCTGGCGGAGAGCTGCCCCAGCTCATCCTTTCTGCCGCTCTTGATCTGCACGTCCAGATCTCCCTCCTCCACTCTGGCCATGGCCTTTGCCAGTTTTTTGACCGGTGTAGTCAAATAGTCGCTCATCACCCCCGCCGCCAGCACGCAAAGAAACAGAGAACACACCGCCATGATCATAATGACGCCCGCCGTCATATTGGTCACATCCTGCGTAAAAACAGGTTCCCTCCCCAATATGATATACAGACCTGTCCGGGTGATGGGCGCAATGTAAAAGGTGATGCCGTCTGTGGTCTGGCGCAGATCCTCCCCTGCCATCCATCTGGTGCGGAGGGTTTGTGCCAGAGACGCCTCCTTGGCCGCCTTCGTGCTGTACACGTCCTCCCAGAAGCTGTCTAACACGGCGATCCCGTTCTGTTCGTCGTAAGCGCCGGATAAAATGGTCTCAAAATGCGTCTCCGTCATGTCCACCACCACGAAGCCCACGCACTCCTCATTCTCGTCCAAAATCGCGCGGGCGCCTTGCAGACAGGGCGCGTCCGCACCCTGTTCCCAGGATGCCCTGCGCAGAATCATATCCTGCGAATGGGTCCTCGCCACCTTCAAAAGCCCCCAATAGGCCGGCAGCTCTCCCGCCACACCCTGCGGCGACGTGGACAGACTGCATATACCCTGAGCGTCGTACACATGAAACCACGCAATTTCCCGCAGATCCTGCGTTTTCTCATACAGCCGCTTATAGGCTTTGTTTTTAAGCCAGCTATCCGTCTGTGTAATGCCGTCCACAATCACCGGATCCGCCAGAATCTCTTCCGCTACTTTTTCCATCGCATCAAAGGTGCCCGTCATGCGCGCTTCCACGCTGACAAGCTGCGCCTGCGTCTTCTCCTCGTAGTCCTTGGAAAGTCTCGCCTTTAGAACACTGACCAGAAAGCAGCCCGTAATCACCAGCGGAACCAGCGCGACCACAAGAAAGCATAAAAACAGTTCTCTCTTAAAAGATTTCCGAATAATTGTCGTCATGGCTGCCCCGTCAGTTCCTTCCACTGTGTCAGTATTTCTTCCCGATGGGTTTCTGAGTATTCCAGATCATAGAGCACTTCCCTGACGGGTGTGCTCTGCGCGCCCCTGCGCACGCTCCTGCGGTACAGACGATCCTCCAGAAGCCGCTGTACATCCTCACTCACCGTAAACTCGATGAACAGCTCCGCGTTTTCCCTGTGGGGCGCGTTTTTAATAAGGGCGCTGCCGTCCGGTACGGCCGCGGTCCCCTCTTTTGGGTAGATCATTCCGATATCGGCGTTTTGATCCATCTCCTTTAAAACAGTTTCTTCCAATGTAATGCCGATCAGCTTCTTCCCGGCAGTGACTTCCTGCAGCACCTCGCCGGAGCCTGCCAGAATATCCCCATCCAGATTGGAGACAAAGGCTTCCAGCGTCTCCTCCTCCGATATGTCCTGCGACAGTATTTGCAGCATCGTCATAAGTGCGGTGTAACTGCTCCCGGATCTGTACGGATCGGCAAACGCGATATTGCCCTGCCAGTGATTGTTGGTCAGATCCCGCCAGCTCCTCGGCGTACCGGCCGAAATAACCAGCTTTTTATTGTAGGCAATCACAATGGGCAGTTTGGAAAACACCGTATATGCGCCATCCTCCGACGCATAGGCGCTGTCAAGCTGCTCCCACTGGCTGCTGACATAGGGTTCAAAATATGCCGCGTAGGCATTCAGGTTATCCACGCCGCCGCCAAACATCACATCCCCCGAATTTTTTCCGTTCTCCCCGGCAATCCGGTCAAGCAGATCGTTGGTTCCTCCGGTGACCACCTCCACCCAGATACCTGTCCGCTCCTCAAACTCCCTGACGATCGGACCGTAAATTTCCTCCTTATGGGAAGTGTAAACCACCAGCTTATTGCTCTCTTCCAGCCGGTATTCCTCCTGCATCTGGCCGCTCCCACAGCCGCCTGTCATCACCGCCGCCATAAAAAGGCTGGCCGCCTGTAAAATCCGTTTTTTCATTCTGTCGCTCCCTCTCTTTTCCCATTCTACCAAAAACCCTGTTTCAGAGAAAGACCCTCTTGACACTTGCCTGTTTTAGATACATAATATTACCGTTCATGCAGGCTCCCTGGCTTTACACTGTAATATAAATAAGTAAAAACACTTATAACACATAAAATTATGTTCAGAACAACGGAGGAAAATAATGTTTATCCTTTTTTTTCTGATATGGGTTATTTTTAACGGGCAGCTCACTGCGGAAATAGCAGCTTTCGGTGTCGTCATCGCTGGGGTTATGTACTGGTTTTTATGCCGGTTTCTCAACTACAGCCCCCGATACGACCTTTTTTTATGGCGAAAAGCGCCTCTTCTGGCGCAGTATATGCTGACTCTGGTCTGGGAAATTTTAAAGGCCAATCTGTCTGTCTTTCGTCTGATTTACACCGCCGAATACGAATTGGAACCGGCTGTCGTGCATTTTAAAACCGGTCTGCACTCCACCTTTGCGCGGGTGCTGCTGGCCAATTCCATCACCCTGACTCCCGGTACGATCACCGTCGCGTTATCGGGCAGCGAATATACGGTACACTGTCTTGACAAAGAGCTGGCGGAAGGTATTTCTTCCTCCGTGTTTGTAACGCTTCTGGAAAAAATAGAGGAAGGATTATCCTGATATGGAGGCTGCCATGGAAAAAGAGTTCATCTATCACACGCTTTTTATTGCACTGTTGATCGTACTTTCCTTCATGCTGCTGGTCTGTCTGATCCGCGCTGTAAAAGGCCCCCGTGTGGCCGACCGTCTGATGGCCGTGAACATGATGGGGACCATGGTTATGGTTATGATTTCGATTCTGGCGCTGCTTTTGCGGGAAGGCTATCTGGTAGATATCTGTCTGATCTACGCCATGATCAGCTTTCTTTCCGTGGTGGTGATCTCCAAGGTTTACATCGGTATCTATGAGGAACAGCACCACTATCAGGAAGATGCGGAAGGGGGAAATGCGGATGAACGCGGTTGAATGGATCAGGTTGATTACCGGATGTCTTTTTATATTAACGGGTATGGTCATTTTCTTTACGGAGCTGTTCGGTGTCTTTCATTTTAAATACGTTTTGAACCGGATGCACGCCGCAGCCATGGGCGATACGCTTGGCATCAGCGCGTGCCTGATCGGTCTGATGATATTTTCAGGCCTGAACTTCACCACCCTGAAAATGTTTTTGATCATCGTCTTTTTGTGGTTCGCTTCCCCCGTCTCCTCCCATGTGCTTTCCAGACTGGAAGCCGCTACCAACGAAAATCTGTCTTCGTACTGTGAAGTATATGAGGATGTGGAAATTCTGGAGAGAGAACTTGCCGCGGCAGAAAAAGACGGCGATACCGAAAAAAAGGAGGCGTCCGTGTCATGACAGCTTTTCAGATCATTTTGATGGGACTGTTGATTATCTGCGCGGTCTCTGTCAGCTTTTCCAAAAATCTGTTAAACGCGATTCTTATTTATATGTCTTTCAGTCTGGTCATGTCCATGCTCTGGATCTGTCTGGAGTCCCCCGATCTGGCCATTACGGAGGCCGCCGTCGGCGCGGGAATCACCAGCGTCCTCTTCTTTGTGACGCTCAAAAAAATTCACGCCATAGACGCTTCGGATCCGGAAGCAAAGGAGGAAAAGGAAAATGAGTAGAAAAAAGACTGCGGAAGAATATGAAAAAACCTTTGCCTTCCGTTTCTTCCGCTGGCTCTCCGGCGAAAAAGACCCTTACATCGGGAATGTGGAAATGCAGCCCCAGAAAAAATACGAGCCGGATCACGAGGCGGCTCTTCGCCGCGAGAAGGAACACGATGCCATCATGGACAAGGTCTATGACACCGGACACAACAGATGGCTCCACCTTTTTCACCGGTTGTATCAGGCGTCCAGCATTCTCTTTTGTCTGTTTCTGATCGCCCTGCTTCTGGTGACGATTTCTTATCTGCCCCCAAACGGAACGGTGACCCGACCGGTCAATAACGAAGTGTCGGCCCGTTATATCGAAAAAGGGCTGGAAGAAACCGGAGCCGTCAACATTGTTGCAGGCATGATTCTGGACTACAGGGCTTTTGATACGCTCGGCGAATCCCATGTGCTTTTTGTGGCAACCATTACCGTGCTGATCCTGCTTCGCCTGAATCAGAGCGAAAAGGATGAGGCGGAGGTAAACGACCGCCGCTTCGAGCCGAAAAACGACGCGATCCTCCAGCTTGTGGCGACCTTCCTCGTGCCGGTTATCATTATTTTCGGCATTTATATTATCTTAAACGGCCATCTGGGCCCCGGCGGCGGCTTTTCCGGCGGCGCGGTCATCGGCGCAGGGCTGGTGCTCTATCTGAACGCCTTTGGTTTTAAAAAGACAGAACGGTTTTTCACGGAAAAAACCTATAAATGGATCTGCTTTTTCTCGCTCTCCTTTTATTGTCTGGCCAAAAGCTACTCCTTCTACACAGGCGCAAATCAGCTTCACAGCGCGATCCCGAAAGGAACGCCCGGCGCAATCCTCTCGAGCGGCCTGATTCTGCCTTTAAATATCGCGGTGGGGCTTGTGGTTGCCTGCACGATTTACGACTTTTACGCCATGTTCCGAAAAGGGGGATTCTAGGATGGGTCCGAATTTATTTGCCAACTACGGGGAGGCCGTCTCAGCGATTCTCTTCTGTATCGGCTTCACCAACCTGCTTCTGCAGACCAATCTGATCAAAAAAATTATCGGTCTGAATATCATGGACAGCGCGATTTACCTCTTTCTGGCGGAAAAAGGCTATATCGCCGGACGGGCTGCGCCCATCGTTGTGGATGGGGTCACCAGCGCGGAACGCTACATCAACCCGATTCCAAGCGGCCTCGTGCTGACGGGTATCGTGGTTTCCGTCTCTGTGACCGCGCTCATGCTGTCCCTGACGATCCGGCTTTATACGCGGTATCACACGCTGGATCTGGACGAGATCTCCACGCAGCTTAAAAGGGAGGGAAAGTAATATGGACTTTATTTGCAATTTTCCCTTTTTCTCCATCCTGTTAAGCCTTTTTTCCGGCACCGTCTGTTCTGTGCTGCCCGCAAAGGCTGCAAAAATAGTAAACCGTGTGGTCATACTCGCCGTCGGGCTGATGTCGGCCGCACTGCTTTTATACCTTCTCTCCACAGGCGAATCTTTCATTTACTGGATGGGCCACTTCCCCGCGCCCTGGGGCAATGAGATCCGGGCCGGTGTGCTGGAAGCGGGCATGGCGCTCTTTTTCTGCATTATCATGTATTTATCCATGGCAGGCGGCGCCCACAAACTCCCCGGTGAGGTAGTAGAGAGCAAGCACAACCTGTACTATATCCTTGTAAACCTTCTTCTCAGCTCCCTGCTTGCGCTGGTCTACACCAACGATATGTTTACGGCCTATGTCTTTGTGGAGATCAACACCATCTCCGCCTGCGGCCTGATTATGATAAGACAGGTGGGACGCACCATCGAGGCCGCCGTCCGTTATATGATTATGAGTCTTTTAGGATCCGGTCTGCTGCTCTTCGGGCTATGCATCATGTACGACCTGACGGGGCACCTCCTGATGAGTAATATCAAAGAGTCGGTAGAACTTATCGTGGCAAACGGCGAATACCAGATTCCCCTGATTGTCTCGGTGGCGCTGATGTGCACCGGCCTTTGTATTAAGAGCGCGCTGTTCCCTTTTCATGCGTGGCTGCCGGACGCTTACGGATACTCCACGGTGTCTTCCGCGGCGATTCTTTCCAGTCTGGTGTCAAAGGGCTATATCTTTTTGCTGATTAAAATTATCTACCGCGTGATCGGCTTTTCTGTCTTTAACAGCACAAGAATGATTGACGTGCTCTTTGTTTTCGGCCTGATGGGGATGATTTTCGGCTCCCTTTCCGCCATTAAGGAAAATGACATCCGCAGGATGATCGCCTTTTCCTCCGTGGCGCAGATCGGCTATATTTACATGGGTTTCGGCATGGGCACGCAGGCGGGTATGGTGGCCAGTATTTTCCATATTTTATCCCATGCGGCCACGAAATCCCTGCTCTTTATCGCCGCCATCGGTCTTACGGACGTGTCCGGCGGAAGCCGCAGATTCGCAGATCTGACGGGATCCGCCTACCGCAATAAATGGGCTGGCGTGGCTTTCACGGCCGGATCGCTGTCCATGGTGGGCGTCCCCCTCTTTTCCGGCTTTATCAGCAAGCTCCTCTTTGCGCAGGCCGCCGTACAGGTGGAAGGAAAAATGCTTGCATCCCTGATCGTTTTGGGAATCAGCACGGTGTTGAATGCCGTTTACTTTATGAAAACGGTAATCCGTATTTACACAGCCACGACAGAAACGCCATATGAGGGCATTACGTTCCGGCATATGAAAGCTTACGCCGTGACGCTTGTATTTTTTATCCTGTTAAATGTGATTCTGGGCGTCAGCTCCCAGCCGGTCGTAAATATGATCGGGCAGGGACTTGCCATGTTCGCCTGAATTTGCGGCTTTTTTGAATACATCATCAGGAGGTGATGGCATGTATTTGATTTTATCATCCATCTTTTTTCCTATACTAGCGGGATTGTTTCTGCTGATCCGCTTCCGGATGCCCCTTTCGGGAGAAAACCGGGCCGTTAGCAGAAAGACGCTCACAAGCCTGACCGGCGCTTTACTTGTCATCACGGCCGCGCTTGTCGTCGCCGCGCTTATGTGTGCAAAGGATGGCTTTACCCTTTTTTATCTGACAAAAAACCTGCCCGTCTGTTTCCGCATTGACAGTGTGGGCAGACTTTTTTCCATGCTTGCGGTGATTGTCATTCCCTGCGCAGGCTTTTTTTCCTTCGCGTACATGAAGCACGAAGCGCGCGAAAGCCGCTACTACGGTTTTTATCTGCTGGCATTCGGCGTGCTGAACGCCCTCTGTTTTGCGGGCAACCTGATTACTTTCTATCTGTTCTTCGAGTTATTAACCCTGTCCTCCATGCCTCTCGTGCTGCACAACGGCTCCAGAGAGGCTCTGATGGCAGGCCTGAAATATTTATTTTATTCCCTTTGCGGCGCATACGCGGCATTGTTCGGCATTTATTTCCTCTATCAGAACTGCGACTCGCTGACTTTTACGGCGGACGGCGCCCTGCGCGCTTCCTCCATCGCGGAGCACGGCGGCTTCCTTCTGGTGACGGCCTTTGTCATGCTTCTGGGGTTCGGAGTGAAAGCCGGTATGTTTCCCATGCACGCATGGCTGCCCACCGCGCATCCCGTTGCACCGGCTCCGGCTTCCGCAGTTCTTTCCGCCGTCATCGTAAAAGCGGGCGTTCTCGCCATCATCCGCGTGGTTGGTATGTTCGGCAGAGATTTTCTGCGCGGCACATGGGTGCAGACCGTCTGGCTCATTTTGGCGCTGATCACGGTATTTATGGGCTCTCTGCTTGCCTACCGGGAACCTGTGCTGAAAAAAAGGCTGGCCTACTCCACGGTAAGCCAGATCTCCTATATTCTGTTCGGCCTCGCCGTGATGAACGAAACGTCTTTCACCGGCAGTCTCATGCATGTGCTGGCTCACGGATTTGTGAAGGCGGCGCTTTTCCTGTGCGCAGGCGCCATCATTTACAAAACGGGTAAAACGCGGGTCGGAGAAATGCGCGGCATCGGCAAGGAAATGCCCCTCACCATGTGGTGCTTCACGATTGCCTCTCTGGGATTGATCGGCATTCCGCCCACAGGCGGCTTCGTCAGCAAATGGTATCTGGCTCTTGGCTCCTTAAAGAGCGGCCTGCCTGTTTTCGATGTGCTCGGTCCGGTGATTCTTCTGGTGAGCGCAATGCTTACCGCCGGATATCTTCTGCCGCTGACCATTCATGGCTTTTTCCCGGGGGCAGATTATAATTATGGCGGCTTTCAAAAGAAGGAACCGTGCAGGCTGATGACGGTTCCGATTGTGATACTGACGATGCTTTCAGTTTTAACCGGCCTGTTTCCGGACATGGTCGCCGGTATCATTGCGATGGCGATTACAGGGAGGTGATACCATGATTATTTCAGTGATTCTGATTCCGTTTATAGCGGGGATTCTGGTGCCCGCCATGCCCTTTCAGAAAAGGTGGCAGAAAGAAGTATTTCTGGAGACAGCGGTGGTACTAAACAGCATTCTTGTCTGGTATCTGCTCCTGCACCATTCGGACAGCACCTTCCTTCTGGCGCACTTTACGGGCAATCTGAATATCAGCTTTCGTGTGGATGGCATGAGCATGGTGTTTGCGGGACTTGTCTCGGCGCTCTGGCCCTTTGCCACCCTTTACGCCTTTGAATACATGACGAAGGAAAACAATGAAAATGTGTTTTTCCTCTTCTACACACTGACCTACGGCGTGACGCTCGGTATCGCTCTTTCGGCCAATCTGCTGACGATGTATTTTTTTTATGAATTGCTGACGCTGGTCACCGTGCCTCTCGTCATGCACACGCTGACCCGCGAGGCGGTTCTGGCAAGCCGCAAGTACCTCTACTACTCGCTGGGCGGCGCGGCTTTCGCCTTCCTCGGCCTGATTATGGTCATTGTCTACGGCAGCACAACGGATTTTATTCCGGGCGGCGTGCTTGATCCGGCAAAAACCGCCGGAAAAACGGATATACTGTTGTTCATATATGTAATGGCTTTTATGGGTTTTGGCGTAAAGGCGGCAGTCTGTCCCTTTAACTCATGGCTCCCCCAGGCCGGTGTGGCTCCTACGCCTGTCACTGCGCTGCTCCACGCGGTAGCCGTGGTAAAATCCGGCGCTTTCGCCATCATAAGGCTTACTTACTACAGCTTCGGCACGGATTTTCTAAAAGGCACATGGGCGCAGGACGTGGTTATGGTCATCGTCATGTTCACCATCGTATACGGCTGCAGCCGGGCGGTGAAGGAGACGCACATCAAAAGGCGGCTGGCTTACTCCACCATCAGCAACCTCTCCTACATCCTCTTCGGCGTGGTCATTATGACGCCTCTGGGACTTGTGGGGGCGCTGACGCACCTTGTCTTTCACGCCGTTATGAAAATCAGCTCCTTCTTCTGCGCGGGCGCGGTCATGCACCAGACCGACCGCCACTATGTACACGAGCTGGACGGTCTCGGATATAAGATGCCCCGCGTATTCGGCATTTTTACCATTTCCGCTCTGGCGCTCATGGGCGTCCCTGGTCTGGCCGGTTTTGTCAGCAAATGGAATCTGGCCGGGGCGGCGGTGGAAAGCGGCAATCCTCTGGCCTTTGGCGGCGTCGCCTGTCTTCTGGTGTCGGCGCTTTTGACGGCAATTTACATGCTGACGATTGTGGTGCGGGCGTTTTTCCCTGAAAAAGATTTTGACTACAGCACGATTTCTGACGTCCGCGACCCTGGCTGGAAGATGCTGCTGCCACTGTTTGTATTCACCCTGTTTATCATATTGTTCGGCGTTTATTCCCAGCCGGTTGTGGACTTTTTTATGGGTGTTGCGACGGGCGCCGTGTAAACTGCCCGGTACACGCTTACCACATATAATTTATGTGCATATGGCGGAAAATCTGGCGCAAAAGCAGGTGAAAGAGAGATTCCAGTCTTTCATACATGTATTACGGAGGTTATCATGTACAACGATACAAATATTATCATAATCGGCATTATTTTCCTGCCCATGCTCTCGGCATTTGTAAGCTACGGCATAGGGCGGCAGAATAAAAACAGACGTAATATGTTTGCGGATATCGCAACGGGTATCACGTTTATTCTCTGCGCCGCACTCGCCCTGCAAATGCTGACAGGCGCGGCTGGCGATTCACAACCGGTCATTGAAATCCCCTATGTCTGCGGTATGGGACTGCATTTTACGCTGGACGGGTTCCGCGCACTGTACGGAACCATTGCCGCCTTTATGTGGTTCATGACCACGCTCTTTTCCAAAGAATATTTTGCGCACTACAGAAACCGGAACCGCTATTATCTGTTTCTGCTTTTGACACTTGGCGCAACTGAGGGTGTCTTTTTCTCCGCGGACTTTTTTACCACCTTTCTTTTCTTTGAGATCATGTCGTTTACCTCCTATGTATGGGTGGTGCACGACGAAAAGCCTGAATCCATGCGGGCTGGCGCAACCTATCTGGCCGTGGCGGTGATTGGCGGGCTGGTGATGCTGATGGGTATTTTCCTTCTCTATCACACGACGGGTACGCTAAACTTTGAAGAGCTGAACGGCTCCTATCATAAATATGTGCTTGCAACCTCCAGCGGGATTCCGGAAAGGAGCATCAAGGCTGCGGGGTTCTGTCTTTTGTTCGGTTTCGGCGCAAAAGCCGGCGCATTCCCACTGCACATCTGGCTGCCGAAAGCCCATCCTGTGGCTCCCGCCCCCGCTTCCGCCCTGCTCTCGGGTATCCTGACCAAAGCGGGTATGTACGGCATACTGATTCTGACCACCTGCATTTTCTTCCAGGATGCGGCATGGGGCGGCCTGCTCTTACTTTTAGGCGTCTTCACCATGGTAATCGGCGCATTGCTCGCCCTCTTCTCCGTCGACCTGAAACGGACGCTGGCCTGCTCCTCCGTCTCCCAGATCGGCTTTATTCTCGTGGGCACAGGCATGGCTGGTCTGCTGGGAAAGGAAAATGCCATCGCGCTGCGCGGCAGTCTCCTTCACATGGTAAACCACTCCCTGATCAAGCTCGTGCTGTTTATGGCGGCAGGCGTAGTCTTTATGAATGTGCATAAACTGGATTTGAATGAGATTCGCGGCTTTGGAAGAAAAAAACCGCTTCTGCACTTTATCTTTCTTATGGGCGCGCTGGGTATCAGCGGTGTACCGCTCTTTAGCGGCTACGTCAGCAAGACACTGCTCCATGAGAGCATTGTGGAATACGTGTTCCTGATTAACGCGGATGTGATCCCCGCCTTTTCCGGCACCTCGTTTATGCGCGCTGTTGAGCAGATTTTCCTGATAAGCGGCGGACTCACGGCGGCCTACATGACCAAGCTTTATGTCTGCCTTTTCATCGAAAAAAATGCGGATGAAACCGTGCAGAAAAAATATGACGCCATGCAGGGCAGGTACATGAACCGCATCAGCGCCCTCGCCCTCACTGTAAGCGCTGTTCTGCTGCCCCTCATGGGATCGTTTCCCAGTATTGTCATGGACCGTATTGCCGATATGGGGCAGAAATTCCTGCGGGCAGAGGCCATGGAAAAGGTTTCCTACTTCTCCTCCGGCAACTTGCGGGGCGCACTGACTTCTCTTGTTTTCGGCGCACTGATCTACGGCCTTGTCGTGCGTCCTCTGCTTATGAAAAAATCGAGCACTGTCGCGCTCGATTCAGAGAATGCTGCGCATTCTCCGTCCATGGTTTGCGCCGGCGCAAGGAAACATTATGTAAATTGTATGCCGGTCTGTCTGGATCTGGAGAACCTGATCTACCGTCCTCTGCTGTTAAAAATTCTGCCTTTTACCTTCGGTATGCTCTGTCGTTTTCTGGACAGTCTGGTCGATACGATTGTCGTCGCACTCAGAAAAACCGTTTACCGGGACGCGAAACTGCCCCACGAGCGGCCCGAGGGCAATGTATTTACCCATCTTGCCGCCTGTACCGCCTCCTTTTTTGAGGCGCTTGGCAATCTGCTCCTGCGCCGGAATCCCCCGAAGAAACAGGACTTCGAGCATAAACTGGCGCTGCTGCATGAGGAGTGGAGCGAAAACACCATGATGATAACCAGAAGTATGTCTTTCGGACTTCTGCTTTTCTGCGTCGGACTGGTTCTTACTGTGGCGTACCTGTTTATCAAGGACGTATTCGGACTTTGATTGTGAAACTTGAACATACTATATTTTGTGTCCGCTTTCTGATCAATGTCCGTTTCTCGCCATATGTTGATTTTTGCCATGTATATTCGGTATTTCGTTTATTCTTTTTCTACATCCTCTCTCCACGAAATGCTTTGCAATTTGCTTTCATCTATGCTATATCTGTTTTAGCGAAACTTTTATTTACAAATGTATCCTTCATTTCATCCGGAATCCGATTTCTTATTTCCGGTTCCGCAATTCCCGGGAGCAGCGCTCCGTCATTCTGATCTGAGAAAGGAAATCACATCTATGAAACAGCCTGTTGACACATCTTTATGTACCGGAAATAACGCCTCTGTTTTTTCTTCTGCCACAGATTACCAGACAAAATCCGCAGCACCACCCGCCGAAAGCTCCGGGTTTCAGAACGCCTGCGGCCAGATTCCCTACAACATGACCAACGATTATATGTTCCGGGCTGTCTTACAGTCCAACAATAAAGTCCTGCGCGGGCTGATTTGCTCTTTGCTCCACCTGTCCGAAAAAGCGGTGGTTTCCGTGGAAATAACCAATCCCGTCATATTGGGAGAGGCCGTGACGGATAAGGAGTTTCGTCTGGATATCAATGTGGTTCTGAATAACCATACCCTGATTAATCTGGAAATGCAGATTGCCAACAAGCTCAACTGGCAGGAACGCTCCGTTATGTATCTGTGCCGCTCCTTTGACCGGCTGAACCGCGGACAGGACTACATGGAAGCAAAACCGGCCATACATATCGGCTTTCTGGATTATACCCTGTTTGAAGAAACGCCGGAGTTTTACGCGTCCTATAAACTGATAAACGTCAAAAATCATCAAAAATATAGTGACAGTCTGACCTTACATGTGGTA
>ERZ808040.62-NODE-62-length-105378-cov-8.123494_pt1 | contig 105378 bp, 94 predicted proteins | sample MGYA00380191_ERZ808040 | MGnify/ENA primary metagenome ERZ808040 (study PRJEB31490, sample SAMN06133395) | mouse gut metagenome | isolation source: J6 | host: mice | place: China: Chengdu | collected 2015-05 ...
ACCGATTCGGAGAACACGACGATAAGCCGCCTGAGCCTGCTCATCCTGGACGACGAGGTGAAGAACGTCATCGAACCCTTGAGCCGCAACACCGCGCTGCTCGAACAGACGCTGCCGTTTGTGGCGCTGCTAGTACTCGTGATAGGCGCGGCGATACCGGGGCTTATAATCGTCCAGACCTCGAAGGAGGCGGCGATAATGCGGGTGCTCGGCACGCCGCGAGCACGGGTGAGCGCGATACTGACCGGCGAGCAGTTCGTGCTCTGCGCGCTCGGACTGCTGCTCGGCGCGGCGGGACTGTGCGCGGCGCACCGATTCGGCGAGGAGATACGGCTCATCGCGGGGGAGATGACGATGTACGTCGCGGGGTATCTCGTGCTGACACTCGTCGCCTGCTACGCCGCGAGCGTTGCGACGGTGGCGAAGAAACCCCTTGAGCTGCTGCAGACCAAGGAGTGAGGGGGTATGTATTTTTTGAAATGCAGCAAGAGTTCCAAATAGTGTATTAATAGAACAAAAAATGCAATTGGGAATGGAGAAATGATATGAAAGACTTTCTTGTTAGACCGGTAGTAAAACATGCTATTTTGGCAATATTAACAGTAGCTGTAAGCACATTCGTGTCCATGGTGGGCATCTTCAAGTCGTCAGGTTTGATTTTTGGGATTATGTTAGCGTTATCAATAGTATCAGCCCTTGCATATATTATAGCGACTGCCCTCTATGCAAAAAACGAGGTCAATTCTCGAAGGGTTACTGAAGTCCAAGCGCATCAACTCGAGGCATTCAAAGACATGGCAAATAACATTGTTTCAATTTGCCAAGACAATGTTGAGGCAGTAAATAGATGCATCCACGAAGCAAGCAAAAACGGACAAGTAAATCTAAATATATGGGGATTCAATAATATTTGTAAAAACATTTGTGGATGTGCTTTCAATACAGTAAAAAGGCTTAGTGGCAGTGAGCACTATTCCATAGAGTATGTTCGACTAATTGAGGACGACAAAGAGGATAGTGTCGCAACTGTTGGATATGCTAATCAAAATATGCAGGCTCCAAGAACATTTAACCGAGTTAGACCATTTAAAAACATCGACAAAGACGCATTTCGCGATTTGTGGTTGTTCAAAAATTCAAACTCAAACATTGCTATCTCCTTTGGCAAAGAAGAAATCGCCAATGATCTAGCAAGACCAAACAACAAAACGCTCTATGTCGGCATTCCAGTGCTTTGCCATGACGAAAAGATGGTCGGTCTATTGCAAATTATTGGAACTGACAATACCAAGCTTGGCTGTTTGACAAAGAGTGAAGCAGAAGAGGTTGTAGGCAAATTCTTTGTCCCTTATGCTAATTTGTTCCTTCTACTGCACAAAATGGAAAAAGCCCTATTTGCAGGAACTAACAAAAATCCTATTGATTACTACTTGGAGGGGTGGAAACGGTGAAAAAAAGCAACAAATCTATCGTAAAGCGAATTAATCCGATTGATATTTCAGAAAAGCAAAACCTAATTATTGTTCGGTATAATGAGCGCGAAGATTCCGAGGATCCTGCATATGCTGCTAATAGTCAATTTGAAGAAGAGATGAGTAGGTTGCAGCAAAGAATTGACCAAAATTGGCAACTGTACTATGAGATAGATGCAGCTATACAACGCATTCAAAACAGAAGTTTGTTGGATTTGCTCCGCGCCAGAGCTGTACATGGGAAAAAGTCTTCCAGAAGAGGACCCGGCAAAAAGAGTAAAACATGATGTCGTGTGATTCGCTTGCAGAAAACTCAATTTTCTTTCTTGCATTAACCAGTCCACGGAACCTGCCTCAAGTTGAGGCAGGTTCCGTTTTTCCCTCCCCTCGAAAATTTTCCTGATTTGACCGCGCCTTTTTCGGTAATTGACGACGTATATAGAGTGTAAGGGAAATTCAGGCAAACCTCAAAATGGAAGGGGTGAGTCCAATGCAGTAATGGTTGATTTTGCCACGGAAGTCTGCTAAAATTAATTCAAGGAGGATTTCAAAATGAAAAAGTCGACAATCACCACGAAAACAAGCAAACGAATCGTATGTTTTATTCTAACTGTAGCGATGATGCTCAGCGCTGCAAATTTGCCTGTGTCTGCAAGCTCTGGCATTGATATTGAAAGTGACCTGTTCTGGTCTGATGTTGCGGCAAAAGAGCTAGTTCTTAAGGACATTGTTGCTGGTGAAAAACTTTATGATGTGTGGCTGTATTCAGATACCATGTATGCCCTTAAAATCCTAATTGCAACTGACGATGCATTTAGAGTACTCACGCCTGATATGTCAACTCTATTTGCACTCAGTTCTGTTATCCCGCATGTAGAGAACGATGACAAACGGTGCATACTATGTGATTGGTATCAAGCATTGTACAACAATCTTTCTGATGAAATTGCGCAACTCGGTCTGGATGAAATATCTCCTTTTGAACTTGATAAACCTGATGGGACATATACACCATACACTGTGTCCACTCCATCTGGAAAAACACTAACAGGCTTGAAATATGCTGGTGGAGTCCACGGAAAGCCGAACACAGAATATCCAAGTGTCTCTGATTATTCTAGCGCAAGATTTGTAAGAACTGGTTCTTTTTATTACAACTGTTTCTCTCATGCTTGGTATCTCAATAGGGTATACAACTCCAGAACACTTCTAGCATTTAATGATCATACTGCCTTTAGTCAGTTTATCTGTAATACTAACAGTCCAGATAGTTCAAAATGCTTTGCCGCAATTAGCAGAAGTTCTCTTAGGGTTGGAGATATAGTGGTGTATCAAGACTACTGCGGTATTTATCCCGGAGAGATAACCCATAGTGCTGTTGTCACTGCCATATCTGGCAACCAGGTGACGGTTGAATCAAAGTGGGGCTGGTATGGAGTGTATACGCATACGATGGAGGATTGTCCATACTATCGTAACTCTTCCGACACACAAACACATCTTACATATTACAGAGTCTCTCATTCTTTCCGTGATACAAACAATGGATACGTTTGCTATAACTGCGGTGCACATGCGTATTAAGCGCAAGTTGTTTGTGCCGATGTTTCTGATCGCGGCACTGCTTTGCAGCTGCACCGCCGCGATTGAAGAGTCCGCACCGCCTGCGGTCGAACTGTCGGTCGAACCGTCGGTCGAAGTAAGCACCGAACCCACCCCCGAGCCGACGCCGCGCGTGCTGCTCGAATACTCCGACTGCGCCGAGTATGTGCGCTACAACCCGCCGGAGAGCGCGACCTGCCACATAAAACTGAGCGGTAACCCCGACAGTTGGGAGGATTTCGAGCTCGACTGCGAGATAGGCGAGAGCTCGGAGACTAACAGTGAGAACGCCTACCGCCTTCAGCGCGCATGGAACGGAAGTGATATGGCGTCGCTTGCCTTCACCGACATAGACCCCGACTCGGCGGACGGGCAGTACATCGCGGAAGTCCTCGCGAACGCCGATTTTGTCGAGGACGAGAGCATCGGCGCGTATGTGTATGTGGGCATACAGGTGACCGACCTCGCTTCGGGCGGCTGCTGGCTGTTCCTGCCCGAAGGCAGGGTCATCCGTGACGGCAAGCCGAACGCCGCCGCCGAAGTCGGTGTCGAAGCCTACGCCCGCCTGAGCGTGATTGCGTGGAAGAACTGGACCTACTCCTGGTCGATAGGCGGGGTCGAAAGCTGGCTGTACGACAGAACGTCCGACGGGGACTCTGAATACTACACGATGTGCGTCCAGACCGAGCGGGAGCACGTCCACCTGACGCTCGAGGAGGCACGCGAGTTTGTGAAGGTGCTCTGCCCGACCTTTGACCGCGACGACATCTCCACCTATCCCAGCTCTCACCAACTGTCCCCGCTCGGTTGGGACGCGTACGACGGATACATCCGCATCGACGAGTATTTCGGCGACCCGACGCACACCGACGAAAACGGCGACACGGTGGTCGAGACCGAGCACCACTTCGCGTTCTGCGACAATTCTCTGGCTTGTTGGAGATTCGGGACGCGGTTCTTCTATAACTGTCTGGCATACCCGAAGGTCGGCGAGACAGTGCTCGAGACAATCGACTCGACAGTCCCTCGCGCGGCATACCTAGCGCCCGACTTTGCCGACTACGACGCGGCGCGCGCGTGGATAGAAAGTCATGTCGTCGAATAGCCAACACCTCAACGACACCTACCTCACCCGAGGCAGGTGTCGTTCTTTTTCACATACTATACACCGTAGGTCGCCCCACCTTCACAAACCCACCCATCTCACACCCACTCACACCCACACCGTTCTCCGCCGCCGAACAGTGGCATACAAGCAGCTCGCCGTCCTCGTCGCGTCCCACCACCATCCCGATGTGCGAGTTGTCGGCGTTGAGCGCAATGTCCCCCGGCTGTGCTTCCTCCGCCGTGACTTTGGTCAGGTTCGTGCCGATGCGCCACTGTCCGTCGCTCGGCAGTCCCGCGTTACGCAGCGCCCAGTCGAGAAAGCCGGTGCAGTCCAGTCCGTACGGGCGGTACGTCCCGGTCGTGCTGCTCCCGTCCGCCCACACTTTCGCGGGGATGCCCCATCTGTCGTCCCATCCGCTCGCGCTCGACTTGCCACCCCAGAAGTAGTTCACCTTGCCCACAAGCCCGAGCGCGGTGGATACGACACGCCGCCTGTCCTCCGGCAAATCCGCGGGCAGTGCGCGAAGCACCTCCACCGCGTCGGATTCCGATACGTCGAGGTCGTGCATAGCCTCACCAAGCGATCCGCGCTCGGTCAGCATATCCGCAAGCGCGGCGGTCTGCTCCTCGTCGAAGTCATACTCGGTCTGCATCTCGTCGGCGGTACGCGCGGTTATCTGTATGCGAAGCGTGCGGACGGTCTCGCTCGTCTCTCCGTCGGTCGTGGTCTCAACCTCGGACGAAAGCTCGGTCATGTCGAAGAACACATCGGACAGCTTGTCCACGCGGTCGCTGTCGAAGGTGGTCACGTCGGTGCCGTCGTCTTTCGCCGCGTACTTGCAAGAGAATACCGCGATGACCTCCTCCCAGTCGGGCAGCTCACCGCCCAGAGTTATCTCATCGTAGCTGCCCTCTTGGAGCTGTCGCAGTTCGCCGTCCAGGCGGTCGGTTATCTGCGCTATCGCGGCGGGCAGCGACATCGAATCGTCGGCGTTGGAGGTGGAGGAAGAGGACGAGAAGAATATCCCAAGCGGGGACGCGGCAATCGCGCCCACTATCGCCACGAGCAGTATCACCGCCACCGCCGCTATGCCTCCCACCGCGCCCGCAAGCATACCCACCACCGCGGCGGCAGCCCGCTCGGCAGCCTTCGTGACATTGTCTACCGCGTATCTCGCCCCGCTTTGCTGTGCGCCTTCGCCTGACCGTCCCGGAATCTGCTCGCGCGCGGCGGAGGACAGCTTGCGCGGCGCACGACGCAGAAGTCCTCTCACGCTCGCCCCTCTCCGCTTTCGCTCCATTCTGCGTTCCGCCATGTCAAATTCTCCTTTTCTTGCCTCAAATTGAGGCGTGTTTCGACCCCCTTCTACCGCTCGCCCGGTGCGGTGGTCATCAGCTTGTACAGCTGCGCGTCGGTCGGGAACTCGTTGCGGAACGGTATGACCGAGCCGCCATAGCGGATAAGTCCGCATCCGGCGTCCGCGTTTCGCACGAAGTTTGCCTGCGCCTCGCTAAGCCCGAGCAGCGGCACGAGTTGCGCAAGGTCGGTCGGCTGTTGTTTCAGTATGATGAGAAACTCGCTGTTTCCGAACAGAAAGCGCGCTGTCTCTCCTGACAGGCACTTCTCCGCGTTCTGGACAAGCCCCGTGGGAAGTCCGCCGAACTTGCGGAAGTTCAGCCACGCGCGCTCAAGGAAACCCGCGCTGTATTCGCTGTCAAAGAAGAGCCGTATCTCGTCTATCAGTATCCATGTGCGCTTTCCCTTCTTGCGGTTCGCGGTCACTCGATTCACTATGGCATCCAGAACCACGAGCATCGCCACCGGTCGCAGCTGCTTTCCCAGGTCGAGAATATCAAAGCAGAGTATGCGGCTGGACAGGTCTACGTTGGTCTGGTGGGAAAAGATATTCAGGTTGCCGGTGGAGAACAGCTCTATCGCGAGGGCTATGTCGCGCGCTTCCTCCTCCGGCTGTGCGCACAGAACGGAGTGCAGGTCACGCAGTGTAGGCGCTTCGCCGACGTATTTCGCCGCGATGTAGTCCTTGTAGACGAGCGAGACACAGCGGTCTATGACCGAGCGCTCCTGCGCACCGAGCTGCCCGCCGCCCATGAGCTGGTCACACAGCGAGAGCACAAACTCGGATTTCAGCCGCACGGGGTCGTCGTCTCCTGCGTAGTCCGCGTTTATGTCCATCGCGTTTATATGCGCTTCGCTGCTCGCGGACACCTTCACCACCGTGCCGCCGAGCGCGGTTATCAGCGGCGCGTACTCTCCGTCCGGGTCTATCACCAGAATGTCGTCGTCCGAGCTGAGCGCGACGTTTATCAGCTCGCTCTTTGCCGCCATAGACTTTCCCGCGCCGCTCACACCCACGATGAAGCCACCGCCGTTTATGAGCCTCTTGCGATTGCATATCAAGAGGTTTCGGCTAACCGCGTTTACGCCGTAGTAGATGCCGCCCGCGTCCTGTATCTCCTGCACGCGAAACGGCATGAGCACCGCCGTCGACTCGGTGGTGAGCGTGCGCGTGGTCTTTATGCGCCGCAGTCCGTACGGAAGCGCCGTGTTCAGCCCGTCCTCCTGCTGATAGCGCAGCACGGCGAACTGGCACATCTGCTCGTGCGCTATCGATTGCAGCGTCTCGGTGTCGGCGTCCAGCTGCGCGAGGTCGTCCGCCGTGTGTACGAGCGTGATATTCGCGAATATCATTCGCTGGTCGCGCCCGGACAGGTCGCCGAGAAACTCCTTTGCCTCGTCTCGAAGCTGTTCGAGGTCATAGGGTATCGCCGCACTGAAGTTGTTTCGGCTGTTCTGCTTGTTCTGCCATCGTGTTATGTCGGTCTCGATGCCAAGTATTCGCGACTGTATCTCCTTCACAGCCTCGCCGGTGGGTATCGGCAGGACGTCGATGGACAGCATGAGACTTCGCTGAAAGTCGGAGAGATTGGAGATAAGGTCGTCTCTTATGTAGCTTGCGTATTCGCGCATAAACAGCACCCTGCCCACCTTACCGCCCATCTCGAAGTGGTCGGCGCAAAACCGCAGCGACTCGGGGCAGATATGGTCTCGGAAATCGTCCCCGCGCCGCATAGCTTCGCCGAGGTCGAACGCGAAAAACTCCTCCTCTCCCGGGCGAAAGAAGTCGTGGAATATGCGCAAACGCTCGTGATTTGAGAGCGGTCGCGCCCCGCTTCCGAGCGCGCCGAAGCTCTTCTCGATCTCCGTCCCGACGCGGTTAAAGTACGACCGCGCCTCCTCGATGTTCCCTCGCGGCAGGGATACGGTTATGTACTTGTCCTGCACGAGATTGTTGCTCTCCGCCGCCTTCTGCGAGACTATGTCGTTATACTCGATGCGATAGCCGTCCAGTCCGTCCCCGCGCATCGGCATGAGCACCGTCTGTCGGAAGTCGGCGTCGTTCAGCCGGCGGTTGTTCACAGTGATTTTCGTCGCGGCGTCTGTCGGGAGACTGTTTATCAGCGCGCAGTAGGCATGAAACATCTTCTCCTGATCCTCGCGTGACGCAAGCGCGTAGTTTATATCGGCAAACCGCCACGCCTTTGAATACTTGCCGCCCACCTGCCATATGCCGTCCCGATATATGCGCTGAATCGGGAGCGACTGCTGAACACTGCGCGGTATGCTGAACTTCTCGCGCTCCGAGCGGTTCGCGGATATAAGCGTCTTAATCATCGTTCTTTCCTCCTCCCAGTATCGAGTAGTAGATGCCGGATGCCTTGAAAACTCGCGGCGCGGCGCAGAGAAACTGCGACTTCACAAACGCGCACAAGAACTGCTCAAGCGTAAGACCGTTGTACTTGAAGAATCCCGCAGCGGCGAACGGTGCGGCGGCGACGATGCACAGCCAGCTCGCGGTCTCCTTGCCCAAAACCGCGCCCGCCGCGAAGTACACGCCCACCGCCACGCTGACCGCGAGCAGCGCGCAGGCGAACTGCCGCACCGACAGCCCGAAGAATATCGTCTCTCGGTGCTGCCGTACATCCTTCGGTATTTTGATCTCCATGTGTTGTATCGCTCCTTATTGACAAAAAGTGCGGGCACGACTCCTTCGGTCATGCCCGCACAAACTTATAATAAAAACGGAGAGGAACTGATTCCTCTCCGACAGCTTATGGTAACGGATGTTGGCTGTTTCGCGACAAAGGTCTAAAGTAGCCTTTGATACAATTCGGGTTTCGTATGCACAGCTGTATGTGTGTCTTTTCTTGGAACGCCGATCCGGGATACGGCACGTCTCCTTCGGTGAACACGCCTCGCACCGAGTCGTATTCAGGCAACTTCTCCATCTTCTTGAAGTCGTGTATCTGCTGTATCACAGCACAATCCAAATCCCGCAACAGAATATCCGACGTCTTTCTGGATGGCTTGTTCGTCGGCATATCCAATCCGGCAGCCAGACAGTTTATTGTCAGCAACCTGTACCCCTGTTTCAAAATTGCAACGGCAGAGCTGTCCGTCAGGTTCAGGCAGTAACCCAAGTCTATGACCGCGCCAATAACTCGCGCATCTTCCTTGCCATACCGCTTTTCTGCCCATTCCTGCGCCCTGGCGAAGTTTTGCTCCCAGAAGTATATGCCATGTCCGAGCCAGTCGTAGGCGTTTTCGCTTCGCCTGAGTTCTTCCTGTTGGTGTATCACGCGCTCAAAGGTGTCTTTGCTGCACCCATGAAATCCAAGAACAAGATTTGGCAACTTGCTGTACATACTTCCTTACTCCCAAGACACTATCTTCTTTTTCAAATTGCCCTGTTTAGTTGCAACTCCGGTGCGCTGCAAGGCTTCCAACGCATCCCTCTTCGCAGAGTCAGGATCGTTCTTGAACCGTTTTGCTTCGCCATCTACATACTTTTTCATGGCTTTCGCCACTTCCATGTCATCAGCACGAAGTTTAGCGACTGTATCCATGTACGCAGCCTCCTTCTTTTCCATGTAGCACCTCCCGAGACATACTTCCACAATTAGTATATCTAGTATATCTCGCAAAGTACACGTTTATTGTCAAAGTGATGCTGACATTTTGAGCCAACGTGTGCGTGGTACGTCGGCTCGCCTATATTATGCAGCAAATTTCGCTATTTGTCAACTCTAATTTGCCCTTAGGCTATCCTACGTTATCCCAAGCTATCCTATCACCTCCAACTCTACGGTACACTCCACCTCGTTGCCCCAAACGTCCCATCCCGGCGGCGTCTGCCTCGCGAACAGCTCTACGCGCGGCACGTCGCCCATCAGTTCCACGATGCGCCGTCGCGCCTCGTCCGGTTTCTTGCTGTGCTCCTCAACGTGCGAGATTATGACCTGGTGTACTCGCCGAGACTGCCGCTTGGGATGCCCTCTTGTCGCAAGCAGGCACATCTCGGTGTTCGCTCGAGTCCAGTAGCCCATGCCGGTGTGCAGCTTGTCCGCCTTGCGGCACAGCTTTATCCAGACGAGCGCCACCGTCTTGAACTTGAATCCCCACGCGTCCATCACGTTCCACGCCTCACGGAGCATCGGGAACGTAATCCACATGAACAGAGTGCAGTCCTTGTCGGCGATATTCTTCACCGGCAAGGACTTTATCTCGTATATGCTCATTGTGGGGTAGTGCGCCGCCGCCAAGCCGCCCCGGCTGCTCCTGCTCCATGTCTTATATGTCCACGGCGGGTCGGCGTATATGACTTTGTACTTCCTCATAGTCCGAACATCTCCTTTACTATCCGCTCTGCACCCTTTATCAGCCCCACGAGCACGAGCATATTGAATATCACTTCTCCGACATACTGCCACGCCATCGTCACGGCGGACAGCGACGTGTCCGGCGTCGGCGCATTTGACATGAACGCCGAGAATATCAGGCAGGACAGCACGATGACAACACCCTCCATGCAGACGCCGAGGTAGCCCTTTAGGAACGCCTTGCCCGCAAAGCTCGTGCCTTCTCCCGCAAACGACGCGAGCGGAAGAGGGGACAGCGCGGCGTAGAAGTACAGGCGAAAGAAGCGTCCGTACACAGTCATTATCAGCACAAACGACAGTATCGTTATGAACAGGCTTCCGAGTATCGTCACAAGCCAGAGCGGGATGCTCGCGAAGAAGCCCACGCTCTCTATCGTGTCCACCATCTCCTGCGGCATCGTCACCCCTGCGGACGCCATGCCGCCTACGCTGCCCATGACCGACTGCACCACGCCGCCGCATATCGAAAACACCGTGGTCATCAGCTCCATCGCCGAGCCAACCGCGACCTTCGCGGCTGCGAACCTCAGCAAATGCCGCATCGCCGCTTCGGGTCGCTGAAGATCGCGAAAACCTGCCGAGCTTTGGAACACTCCCATCGCGAAGAACAGCACGAGCAGTCCGTAGCCCACGCCTTTCAGACCGTCGTTTATCGTCACGATGGTGTCCCATATGCCGCCGCCGCGAAAGTCCTGCGGCGTGGTCGTGACAAGCGTCCATATCTCGGCGAGCTTCTCGTTCCACGTCTCGAACGCGGACTCCAGATTGCCCACTATCCAGTTGTCGCTCACATTCTCACCTCCGATTATCTCGCCTCAAATTGAGGCAGGTTTCGACAACCTCCCATCACACGACGCCGATGAGCGCGAGCAGTTCCTTCGCAAAGGCTATCAGCAGTCCGCCAAACAGGCAAAGGAATCCCTGCGTTCGTTGGCTCGCGTCGTGCGACTGTATTGACATGCCCACCTGCACAACGCCCCACCCAAGCACGATAACGCCTATCGCACGGAGCGCGCTGAACACGAAGTCGGAGAGGTTGTTCACTATGGTCAGCGGGTCGTCCGTGGTCTCGCCCTCCGCGAGCGCGTATGTAGACAGCAGCGTGCATACGAGCAGCGCGGCGGCGAATATCAGGTATGCGCGGCGTAGGCGGGAGCTCTTCTTGGTTTTCATAAATACACTACCTTTCTTCGATGATTTCAATTTGATCGAGCGATTCAAACGAGCGGCTGAGGTCGGGCTGTGCGTAGGACAGATACGGCGTGTGCAGATACGGCTGCGCACCGCCGTCCGTGGTCTTATCTATGCGCGGATGCTCCTCGAGCGGGTACTTCGCGTCTATCACCGGACGCTCGCCGCGAATGAGAAGTATCGCGTCCGAGTTGTCGAGCGTCCTCACCTCGTCCGGCGTCATAAGCTCGCGCCCGCTTTGCTGGCTGTTCGTGCTGTACGAGCCGCCGCGTCCCTTACTGAGACTGTGCGAGCTGGTCGCGATGGTCTCCTTGCCGAGCAGTTCGGACAGATACTTGAACGTGCCCTGCTCGTTGCCGCCGAGGTAGAGCAGCGTGTCGCAGTTGCCGGTTATGTTCTCCCACGAGTCCTTGTACAGCGCTTTCAGCTGTGCCATGTTTTGGATTATGATGTCTATCGAGATCTCGCGGCTGCGGCAGGTCGCAAGCACGCGCTCGAAGTCGTCCGGCAGCGCGACATTCGCGAACTCGTCGAAGATGCAGCGGACGTGGACGGGAAGCCGTCCGCCGTGCCTCCTGTCCGCCGAATAGTAGAGCGACTGGAACGCCTGCGTGTACAGCATCCCTACGATGTAGTTGAAGCTCGCGTCGCTGTCCGGTATGCAGCAGAAGATAGCGCGCTTGCGGTCCCCGAGCGAGCCGAGGTCCAGGTCGTCCTCCCGCGTTATCCGCGCTATCTCGGGCAGGTTGAACGCCGCGAGCCGCACAGCAGCCGAGATGAGTATGCTCTTTGCCGTCTTTCCCGCCGCCTGCTTGAAAATCTTGTACTGGCGGACGGCGATATGCTCGGGTTCCTCCTCCTCAAGCGCCTCAAACAGCAGGTCAAGCGGCGACTGAAAGTCGTCGTCCTCCTCTCGTGCCGCGCCGTTCTCTATCATGTACATAAGAGTCTCGAAGTTCTGCTCCTCCGGCGGCGCCTCGTGTATCAGATAGAGTATCAGCGCGGTGTCGAGCGCTATCTCCGACTTCTCCCAGAACGGGTCGTTCTGGCTCGCTCCCTTCGGCGTGGTGTTCTTTATCAGCGCGTTCACCAGCTTTATCGCGTCCTTGTCGTCCCTGATATACCGAAACGGATTGTACAGGTTCGAGCGCTCGGTCTCGATGAGGTCAAAGACGCGCACGTCGTACCCCTCGTCTATGAGCAGCGGAGCGACAGACCGCACAAGCTCGCCCTTCGGGTCGGTTATCAGGTAGGAGGTGTTCGCCTGCATGATGTTCGGCTTCGCGAAGAACCGCGTCTTGCCCGCGCCCGAGCCGCCTACGACAAGCACGTTCAGGTTTCGTCGGTGGCGGCGGCTGTCCAGTCCCATCCGCACGTTCTTTGTCAGGATTATCTCGCCGCGCGCGTCCCCGTACTTTCTGCCTAGCGTCTTCGGCTGTCCCCACTTCGCGCTGCCGTGCTCCTCGCCGGGTCGCCTGTTCTCGCGCATCGACACCGCGATTATTGTCACGGCGGTGTGCAGAAGCGCGGCTATCAGCAGGAAGCGCGCAGAATACCGCGTCCAGCTTATCGCGAATGGACGGTTCAGCGCGGGCAGCACGGCGGCGGTCAGCTCCACGAGGTTCATCCCCTCGGTGTAGCGACTCGCGGCTATCAGCGCAAGCCACACGGCGGGCAGCAGCAGAAACGCCCAGAGCGCGACAGTGTTCTGCCTTCTTCGGTTCATCTCAATATCCAGCCCTCGGCAGCGGCTCGGGCTTGCCGTACACCGTCGTCGTCCATCTGCTCACCGCCTGTACCCACTTGCCGCCGTACATACCCCCGACGTCCGCGGAGTTCGTTATGCTCGCTCCCGCCGCCAGTCCCTTAGACGCGGTGCAGTATATCATCGGGGTCTCTATGGCGTGAAATCCGCTCGGTACGCGACCGAACACGAGCATTATCTCGGTTATCCGCTCATTTGCGGCAAGTCCGAGCGTCGCGGGGGAGAGGGACAGGGTGTACGACCGCTCAGCTGACAGGTTGTCCGCAAGCACGCGATATTCGCCGTCTCCCACGCGGTACAGCACCTTGTAGCTCCCTGATCCGTCATACCTGCCTGTTACCAGTCTGTCTGCCGTCACTCCCGCGGGCAGCGTATCCCGCCAGTAGAAGCTGTCCAGAGCCACGTTGCTCGTGTTCGCTATGCTTCTGAGAACATACCGCATCGGCTGTCCGCTCACTATCTCCTTCGGTCCTGCCTTTACTATCTCGACGCCGGTGCGCACGCTCTCGTTCTCCACCTCGAGCCGCACTATCTGACCGCTGTATTCGAGCACGGCGGTCAGCGTCGCGCTGCTTGTAAGGTAGCCGTTCGGCGCGGTCGACTCACGCACAACATAGCGTCCGAGCGGAAGCTGCTTCGTCACCGCCAGACCGTTTGCCCCGCTTCTCACGGTGTCCGCGAGATTTCCCATGCGCTCGCCGTATATCTCAAACACCGCGCCCTCAAGCGGCGAGCCTGCGGGCAGTCCGGTCGTCTCGCAGTAGTCGGCGGAGCGCTTCACTATCTGTATCTGTCCTGTTATCGGCGTGTTCTCCCATCGCACCTCCGAACTCGCGCCGTAGCGGACATACACCGTCTTTCGCTCGCTGTCTATTACATACCCGCTCGGCGCCTCTATCTCACGCAGCGAATACCTGCCGTCCTCCAAGCCGTCTATGTAGACATAGCCTCTCTGGTCGCTGCGGTACTCGCCTATCGGATTGTCCCTGCCGTCGTAGAGCACGAAGGTCGCTCCACTCAGTCCCACTCCTGTCGTGCTGTCCACCTTGCGTATTACGATGCTCGATGTCCTGCTGTTCGTGACCTCAAGCGTCGCGGTCGCACCCGCCCTGACCTCTATGTCGTGCGGAGCGGCATCCAACTCGTAGCCGTCCGCCGCGCTCGTCTCAACCACGGAGTACCACCCGGGAGTAAGTCCGTCCAGAGAGATGATGCCGCTGCGGTTCGTACGATAGCTGCCCACCGCCCGTCCATCCATGTGATATATCGCGAAACGCACGCCCTCTATCGGCTGCCCCGTGTGCTCGTCCAGCTTCAAAACGCGCAGACCGCCCTCGGGTATTCTCGTGTTGTAAAACGTGAGCGTGTGCGTCCTGCCGTGCTCGAGAAGCACCGTCTGCGTCTCGCCATCCGCCGAGTATCCGCGCGGAGCTTGAACCTCGCGGACGATGTATGTGTCGGCGGGCAGGTTCGGAAGGTGTATTCTGCCGCTCGCATCGGTGGTATACCTGCCGCTGCTCGTACCGACGAACGCGCCGTCCGACGAACGTACCTCGAACACCGCACCCGCAAGCGGCTTGCGCGTGTCGCTGTCCAGCTTCAGGACGATAAGCCCGCTGTCCGGCTCGTCCGCGAACTCCACTGTCACGACCGCCTGCTCGTCTCCCGACAGGTACACCGTTTTCGGCGCGTCCGATATGGCGTAGCCCTCCGGCGCGCGTACCTCCTCCACGACGTATGTCCCCGCCGCAAGCCCTGTTATCACCGCCGTGCCGTTTGCGCTCGTGTCGTACTCGCCGATGACCGTGCCGCCCGTACCGCTCGTGCCGTGCAGATAGCGCACTCGAAACCGCGCACCTCCAAGCGGCTCACCGCTCATCGCGTCCACCTTGTGTATGACGAGCGCACCGAGCGGACGGTTCTCGAAAGTCACGGTCTTGTCCTCGCCCGCCTTTATGAATATCTCCTGCGACGCGGGTTCGGCAAGAGCGTACCCCGGCGCAGCCTCGGTCTCGGTTATTCGATACCAGCCGTCCGTGAGGTCGGGTATGTCTATCCGCCCGTGCTCGTCCGTGTAGAAGCTGCCGAGGTCGTTTATCTCGCCGGTGAACGTATTGTTGCTCGCGTAGATAACGCTGAACTTCGCGCCCTCTATCGGGTCTTTCGTTATGCTGTCCAGCTTTACGATATGGAGGCTAGGCTTTGCGCTGTTCGGCACAACAAGCTCGGATGTCTCACCCGCAAACAGCTCGACATGATACTCGCGCTCGCTCTTGATATATCCCGCGGGCGCGGCTATCTCGCTCACCGAGTACACCCCGGGGTCTAGGTCATTTATCGTGATGCGCCCCTGCGTGTCGGTTATGCGATCCAGATAGTGCGAACCGTCCTCTATTTTCGCTATGCGGAAGGACGCGCCCGCGAGGTATTCGCCGCTGTCGGGGTCGTACTTCACGATGACAAGGCTAGGCTTCTTTGAGTTTGCAAAGACAAACTCCGCGTCCTTTCCCGCGACAAGCTGTACGGTGCGTGCCCTGTCGTCTGCGATATATCCGTCCGGCGCCTTCGTCTCGCGGATGAGGTATGCCCCCGGTTCGAGCTGCGACAAGTCCGCTTCGCCGTGCTTGTCGGTGGAAAACTCCTTGCCGAACGAGCCGCCTATGCTCTCCACCCGAAACACGGCGTTTGGCAGCGGCTTCAGCGTCTCGCTGTCCACCTTCAGAATATGAATGCCCGGCTTCAGGTCGTTGAAGAACACGAGCGTCGCGGTGTCTCCCGCGTGAAGCTCTATCGACTGCGGCGTAGAAACCGTTACATGGGTGTCCGGCGCGGACAGCTCTTCTACCGTGTATGTACCGGGGTCTGTGCGCTCTATCAAAATCTCGCCGCGTGCGTCGGTCACAAACGTGCCGATAGGCTCGGTGTCCCGATAGACCTTGAAGCTCACGCCGGCAAGCGGATTGCCCGAGCCTCGGTCATACTTGCGTATGAGAAGGCTCGGCATCGGGTCGTTCTCTATCACGAGCATCGGGTCGTCCGTGGTCGCGGGGTCGTATGGGTCTATCGTTATCCCGTGGAGCGTGCTGTCCGCTATGTATCCCCTCGGTGCGGTGACTTCCTTGACCTCGTAATATCCAGCCGAGACATCGTGGACATACGCGCATCCGTCCGCACCGCTTGTCACGGTGGTCACGCGCCTGCCGTCTCGATATACCTCGAACACCGCATCGTCCAGAGAGTAGTGCGTCCTGCTGTCCCGCTTCGAGATTATCAGCGTCGGCTTTCGCACATCCTCGAACGTGAGCGTCATGTCCCGCTTCGCGTCCCAGTGTATCGTCTTTGCCTCGTCAGACGTCAGATACCCAGCAGGCGCGGTCTTTTCGTACACGCGGTAGCTGCCTGTCGGAAGCTCATCCGCGTTAAGCTTTATCGTCCCCGCGTGGTCTGTCGTGGCGGTCGTGCTGAACGAGCCGTCTATCTGCTCGAAAGCTATCACCGCGCCGCGCAGGGAATAACCCGTCTGCGCGTCTATCTTTCGCACAACGAGCGTGTGTTGCGCGTCGTCCTTTATCGTAACGTGCTCGATGTGACCCGCCCTTATCGTTATGTCCATCGGCTCCACCGCGCTGTATCCCGCAGGTGGGTTTGTCTCGGTCAGGGTATAGCGCGCTTTCGGGTCGAGACCATTCCACTCGAGCATACCCTTTGCGTTCGTCCTGCCTACGCGCGAGCTGCCGTCCGTTCCTGCAAGCGTGAACTCCGCGCCCTCGAGCGGGAGTCCGCCGCCGCCGACTTTAGAGATGCGGAGCGAGCCGAGTTCGGTCATTTCCGAACCCCAAGAGAGAAGCGCCTCCGCGTCCATCGAGCCTTTGGACGGGTCTGCGATTATATACGACTGCTGGCTTGCGACATCGTTGTACGCAAGATATATCTCGTACTGCATTATCTGCGCCGCACAGCGCACGGTTATCTCGCCGCGCGTAGGCACATTCTCGGTGGGTATGCACAGCTTCGCCCTGCCCGAATACTCCGAGCCGTTGTCGTTGAGCGCGGTGCTCGTCTCGCTCACCGGCAGCCGCCAGGTCTGCGTCTCATGCCAACTGCTTTTCGGCAGCTCGCGGTTCGATGTGTCGGTGAACATCGTACCCGCCGGCGCGCCGTCCGCCCACAGCTCGAGCGTGTAGTCGTTGTAGTATGACGATGTCGCGCTCGCGAATATGTACTCGCGCGTGTAGTAGCTCTTGCCGCCTATCGCCTCCACCTTGAAGCCGTACAGCCCGGCGATCGCGGCGGCGTCGAGCGTCATGTTCGCGGGTATCGTGATGTTTCCGCCGAGCCGCGACTGCTCCGTGCGGATATACATTCCCGTCTGATAGACGCGCGTCCAGCTCTGCGCGGCAAAAAGTATCAGCTGCACCGCGCGGAACACCCGCATCTGCCGCAAATCTCCGGACGGCTGCGGTATGGTGTTCCTGCCCGCCGTGAAAGCCGTACCCTCAACGCCGAGCTGTCCGAGCGACGCCCACACCGCGACCTGCGTCGCGTACATATACTCGTCCTCGCTAAGCCCCTCGAGCACCGGATTGCTCGCGAGGAACAGCTCAAGAAACGTCGCGAGAGTATGCTGCGGGTATCCGTTCGCGAACACGCCCGCCGTGGCAGGGTGGGATGTATACTTGCCGGTTATCGGCAGGACTTTGTTCGTGTTCATAAGCCCGTAGTCGATACAGTACGCTGGACCGACGAGACCGTCGTTTGTGGTGTAAGTGTACCCCGCCGCCTTGAGGAAGTTCCCCTTTGCGGTGGGCAGGTAGTTCTGGTTCTCGCCTGCGGATATGGTCGCCGTTTTGCTTCCGTCCGCGATAGATGCCGCGCTCGCGACCGATATAGCGCCGAGCAGCGCGCATACCGCAAGTGCCGCCGCGAGCAGTCGTACAGAAAGTTTTGTGTGCATGATTTCCTCCTGAAAACAAAATTAGGGCGGCGTGTTCTTCGATTCCGAACACGCCGCCCTCTATCGGTCGGTCTGATATTCGATTGTAATGTGCCTCAACTTGAGGCGGATTATTTCGTAGACCCGGGGATGAGCAGCTCCTGCGCGAACTCGGTTATCTCGGGCGAGAGCTGTTTGTAAATCTCACCGTACATCTCGCTCGGGTCACAGAGCACGGTCTTGCTGTCCCTACCGCTCGTGTCGTCCGCCGTGTCCAACGCCGTAAGGTCTACGTCCCACCACCTGCCCGAGACATACACCTTGTTCCACTGGTGTGTCTCGCTCTGTACAAGCAGGCAGGGTATGCCCACGCGGTCGCAGAGCACGCGGAAGCTGTACGCGTACGACATACAGCTCCCCGCCGACACCTCGTCCGACGCGAGTATGACCGTAGGACTGGCGAAGGACGGTCGGTAGGTCATGCGGTCGCAGACATACCACGCCACTTCGCGCACCTGCTCCTCCTGCGCTATACCGCTGAGGCTGTCTACAAACGGCTGTGTGTGCGCTATCGCCGCCGCGTACGCCTCCGGTCGGCGCACGGTGCAGACGTAGCTGCCGTCGTCCGCGGGCAGCAGCTCGTAGACCGGATAACCGCCTATCGCCGCTGCCGCCTCGTACGCCGCGCCATACGGCGTCACGCCGAATATCGGCTTCGGAGCGACTTTTCCGTCCGCGATGGCGTCCCGATTAAGCACCGCGTGACGCATCGCGCAGAAAACCTCGCGCGTGAGTTCGCCGCCGAAGATGTCGGGGTTCGCGTCCGCCGAGTAGTCGCGCCCGATCGCTTCGTCGTCGGTGTACGGCTTGGTCGGGTCGATGATTGCGGCATCCCTCGCCGCTTCGTAGCTCACATCAAAGCCGACAAGCCTGCCCACGTCGCGCAGCTTCACATAGTTGTAGTCGTTTATCGAGTAAGCCTCAAGCTCTATCTGCCTGTCGCCCAGATAGAACCGCTGCTCGGACGGCTCGGCGATAAGCCCCGCCGCAAGCGCCGTGCCGCCGCCGAATACAAGCGCGCCGGTCAGCACTCCCGCCATAAACTGCAACTGTTTCTTTCCCATGTCCTCGCCTCCGTTCGGGTTTGTTTTTTTACTTCCCGAATATATTATCTCAAAAGCGAGGAGATTTGTCAAAAAATCGGTGTTTATGTCGCAGCGGCGCGGACGCACCATCTGTACGCGCTCTCACCGCGCACGCAGGTTATCAGCGTGAGACAGTCGTCCGCAGCCGCCGCGAGTACCGAGCTGTCCGTCTCGGCTATCTTCGTCACCGACCGCACGGCATAAGTCCTGCTGCCGAGCGCGGTGGTGAGCGTTATCTCGTCGCCGACCTTCAGCGTGTGTATCCGTCCGAAGTATGAGTTCACGCCGCGATTGTGTCCCGCTATCGCGACGTTCCCGTCCCAGATGCTCGTGCTCGGGAAGTGTCCTACGCCCTTATCGAGCTGTGCTCCGTCTGTGCCCTCGTACACCTTCACGCGCAGCCCGAGCGACGGTATCTCAAGCGTACCCACACTCCCGTCTGCGCCGTACAGCTCATCCGTGAACTCGGTGAATCGGGTTTGAGGCACGGTCAGGACGGCTGACGCTCCCACCGCCGTCCCGCTCGCTCCTATCGCCGCGCCGAACGCGGGCGGCATCACGGCGCCGTCCTTGCTCATGTCGCGCAGTTTGTCGCTGTCCGCGCTCACAAACACGCTCTCTATGCTCGTAGGCGTACCGAAAGTACCGCCGTCCGCTCCCGCTATCGTGTAGTCAACGGCGGACGCGGGCGCGGCGAGCAGCCCGAACAGCAGCACCGCCGCGCAGAATATCACAGTCTTTTTCATCTCTTCCTCCGTTTCTCGAACGCCCGCACAGCTATCGCGGTTATGACTATCGCTCCTATCGCGACCGGCAGGACTATCAGCAGTATTCGGGTCGTGTCCGCCTCCGTGTCCCGCTCTGTCCTGTACACATCCGGCAGTTCTGTTTCGATAGGCGTGCCGCTGAACACCGCCGTGCATATGACCTCGTCCCGCATCGTCTTGGAGACCTCGCCCGCGTACTCGGCGGTTGCGGTGTATCCTTTCACATATCGCCGCTGCACCGTCCCAGTGTACTCCGCCGTGGCGGTATAGCAGTTGTCCACCTCCGTCCACTGCACATCCGCGAGTGTGAGCGTCCTTCCGTCCTCGTCTATGCTCTTCGGAAGCAACGATATGTCCGCGTCGGACAAGCTCGGATAGCTGCGAGTCGTCGAGACCGCGCGGGTGGTTACGCCGTAGCCGGACGGCGACACCGCTATGCTCTCCTCGTCCAGATACAGCTCGCCTGAGTACCCGTCCTCCGTCTCGGCTGTGAGTGTATCGTTAAACAGCGACCGCGCGTCCTCCACATTCGAGCTGTCCGCCTCTGTTGTCACCGTCTCGCGATGGGGCTTCGCGTCCGTATCGGTATCGTGTCGGCACACTATGTCGATAAGCGTGTAGCGGCAGCCCTCACGCTCGAAGTCGGCGGTGGGTACGAGCGACACGTCCTCCTCGTCCGCCAGTATGTAGGTCTTTTCGATCCGCAGGTGCTCGCCCTCGCTGTACTCGTCTATCGCGGACGGATAGATCGCCGCCGAGCCGAGCGTCGCGAGCAGCATAGCCGCAGCCATTGTCAGTGCGATTTGTTTCATTTCAAACCTCCGAAATCCGCCTCAACTCGAGGCACGTTTTCAGCCTGCGAACAACCGCAAGCTCTGACAAAAAGAGAGCCGACGCAAGTCGACTCTCGGGCATTTCCCCGCTAACGACACCGAAATCCGGCGGCGCTGCCGGGTCAAGACCCGACCGGTTCGCAGAAGCGGTCGGCTCGCGCGAGATTGCAGGGCAATCTCGCGGTCTTGACGCGGCAGTGGCGGCGGATTACACTACCGCTGCGGGGAAAGCCCTCAAACTCGGTTATCGCGCGGGTCTGCCCGCACACGCGCGGTGCTTCTGCTTCTCGGGGTTTATCGACATCTCCACCGAGTGGCTTATCCGCTTGGCGATGTTCTGTATCCTGTCAAGCGCTTCCGCCCGCTCGGATGTGTCCCATCCGTCATAGTGCTCCGCCACCCCCGACGTGTCGGGCAGCTCGCATGAAACACCGAAGTGCCTGCACAGCATATACGCCACGCTCTTTGCGTCCAGTTCGCTGTCCGCGCGCTCGTAGTAGCGGTTGTTCCCCCTGTTGTGGATCCGCGCGTGCGCCACCTCCTCGGCTATCGACGCGAACGATTCGCTGTCGCCGTAGTCGGGGTTCACGCAGAGCACCTGCGCCTCCTCGTCGTACAGCGCCGGACTCCCAAGCTCGCGGTCTGCCGAGACGGGCACCGGCGAGTAGTTCAGCAGCACCGAGAGCGCGGCTTCCATCTGCGGCGTGCCGTCTGCCAGGCTTGTGGGCTTGAACGTCTTGCCCTGCGTCTGCTTTATGTCGTACACATCGGCGAGGGTGTAGCTGCCGCTCTGGTTGCTCATGCGCGTGAATATCTTCACTCCGTTCTCGCGCTCGCCCTCGAGCACCGATCGTCCGAGCGACCTCCACCGCTCCACCGTCCCGAAGTAGGTCGGGTCGTCCGCCGAGAACATCACAAGCGCGGTGTTTCCCGCCGAGTAGGTCATGTTGTCCCCCTGAAGCCGCAGATACTTTGCGTACTCGCTCGGACTGTTCGTTATCTCGTGGATGCCCGCGTCTCTCATCGCGGACGCGTTGTCCCGCTCCGCCTGACGCTGTTCTCTCCACTCCGCGTCCGATGTGTTCTTTGCGGCTATGATGCTTTCAAGGTCTGCCATATTCTTTTCCTCCTATCGTGTCCCGATTGATTTGTCGGTCGTCCGCGCGCGTGCAGGCGCACCGCCCTTCATGCCGTCCGAAGCCTCGCGCAGTGCCGCCAGACGCCCGTGGACGGACGGTTTGCCATCAGAATCCGTCATCCTCGATTGTGATGCTTTCGAGCCAGTCCCGCGCTGTTTCGAGGAGCTGCCTTGTTGAGCGCGGGACGCGTCTTTTTTTGGGTCTGTCTCCTCCTTCTCGGGCGCGGCATAGCCGTGGCGCTCCATGAAAAGATTTACCTGCGCGGCGTAGTCCACATTGGTTATCAGGTCTACCGTGCCGTCCTCGGCGCGCTTGTCCTTCACTATCGAGTAGAGCACGTTCTTCTTCGCGTACGCCTTGAAGTCGTCCAGGTCGCTCTCGCGTATGCAGAACACCCGCAGCTCCTTGCCCTCGCGGATAAGCCGCTTCATGCTCGACATTCCCGCCAGCTTTTTGCTGTCCCTTGCGAGCGCCCACAGAAGCGCCGCGAGGTTCTTGCTGCCCGCCGCGAGCAGCTTTATGCTCTCCTCGGTTATCTGTATGCCCTCTTTCACCATCAGCTCGGCGATTTCACCGCCGGAATTCATAAACTCACCTCCGTGTGTGATTTGGTTCGCTCTTTCGTCTCGTCTATTGCGCGCTCCTCCTGCCGCACAGCCGAGACCCTGTTTCGCATCATCTCCGTGTCCTGCTCTATGCGGGCGCACATCCGAAGCTGGCGGCGCAGCGAGCGCAGACGCTCGTTTATCCTCTCTATCTCGTTCGCCGCCCACTCGTCTCCCGCGCGCTTCTTCGGATACAAGTCTCGGCGGTCGTCTGCGAGCGCGTCTATGCTCGCCTGCACCGCGTCGTACTGCATAGCAAGCTGTTCCGCCGTCTCTATGCGGTTTTCCCGCAGATAGCGGAACTGCCGCTTGTACCGCTCCATTTTCGCAAGCTCCTGTCGCGCGGACATCGGCATAGCCCTCCGCCGCCATGCGCCTCCGAGCAGACAGAGATATTTGAAGCACAGTTTTTGAAAGCCGGTGAGCCGCCTGCGCACCCTTCCGCCGCGCACTATGCGGTATCTGCGTCCTGCGTGGACGGTGGGAGAGGGAGGAGACGCGTTTTGCGGCGGACTGCTTCCTCTGGATGCCGCTATCCGCGACCGCAGCTCTTCCTCGCTGTACCCGTCTCCGAGGCTGTCCAGGCGTATGTTTCCGTTCGCGCCCGGCGGTCTCACCGAGATGTGCTTTCGCTGCGTGTTCACCTGATAGCCCATCTTCCGCAGCCCATCCAGGAGCGACCGAAACGTGTATGCGCGCCCGAGCGCACCGTCTATGTCGCGGCGCACCGTGTCGCGTATCGTTGTCTTGCCCGCCCACTCGGGACGGCTCAGTCGGCGGCGCGGGCTGTCCTCGTCCGGCTCGATGACGCTGAGTCCGTGTTCTATGCACAGTGCGTCCGACAGTCCGCGTATGCCCTCGTAGTAGTCCGAAAGCCTGTCCTTGTACATCGTGCCGTCCACGAAGGACACCGAATTGAACACGATGTGGTTGTGGAGGTGCGCCTTGTCCAGATGCGTGGTCACGACCGCCTCGTACCTATCGCCGAGCAGTCCGCTCGCAAACTCCAAGCCTATCTCGTGCGCCTCCTGCGGCACGGTCTCGCCCGGAGCGAACGACTGAATGATGTGATACCCCTTGCGCTTCCTCGCCTCCTTGCCCCATCTGCTTTTCGTGTTCGTCATGTCGCGGTAGGCGTGCTCAAGCTCGCAGTTTATCGCGGTCTCGAAGCACACGCTCTCGGTTTTTTCTCGGTTCATCGCGTAGTCTATCGCAGTCTCAAGCGAGGTCTTGTCGCTGTTCTGCGCGTAGGACAGGCTCTTGTCCAGTCGGTCGTGTATGACGAGTATCTTGGTGTACGCCATCAGAAGCTGTCCTTTACCAGCCGCCACGCCTTACGCACGAGCCGAGCCGCGTCCATGATTTCATCGCGGGTGGCTTCGCCGCGCGTGTTCGCCTGATGCGCGAGCTGGTTTATGTTGTTGCCGATAGCGGACAGCTCGCGGAGCAGCGCGGCGCATGTATCCGGCGGTCGAGGGTGCAGGTTCATGCCGCATATCAACTTTCGGATGAGCGGCTCCATCTTGAGTCCGCACACCTCCGACTGCCTGACGAGATGTGCGTACTGCTCCTCGTTCAATCGAAGTGTTATCGTCTTGTATGGTTTCATCGTGCCTGCTCCTTTCTTTGAGGCGGCTTTCGCGCTGTCCTGCGGGCTGCCCGCGCTGCCCAGTATTCGGGATGCCACCTCTTTATGTGGTCGTTTAGCTCTTTCTCGAACCGCGCCTTATCCGAGATTTCGTTCGGGATCTTCCACATACCTTTGTCGAGGAGTTCTCGCAGTACGATCTGCTCGTCGCAGTCCTCCTCAAAACACAGATACCCGCCGTCCCTGAAGCCGCACTTCCTCGCTGCCGCCGAAAGCAGCTTCGTCTGCTCTCGCTCCACCATAACGCCGCCGTGTCCCGGTGTGGTTACAAGGAAAAATCCCGAGCACAGCTCCCTGCAATCCTGGATTTCTCCCCACGGCGAAAACGTGGGTTCATACACGAACATCATCTCCTCTCGTATTCAAACTTGCCTCAAATTGAGGCAAGTTCCGCGTCGGGGTTTCAGGGGGCAGCCCCCCTGACCTGCGGACTTTTGCTGTCAAAAGTCCATGCTGGCGTGGACTTCGACACAGTTGTCATGTCATCGCGACATGGCACGCTGTTTCGGCTTCTTTTCCGCAGCATCTTTCTTCGCGGGCGGAGGAAGCGCGTCCAGAAATTCGGCTAGCTCCGCGGCAACCTCCTGCGGTGACTTCTGGCGCTCGGCTACGGTGTACCCGGGAAGCAGGCAGCCGTGGACGCTGAATCGTGACCGCTCGTCGGACGGCAGAGGCGGAGAGACGGACGAAAAGCAGTGCGCGTACGCCGCAAGCCTGCCCTCTATGTACTTCTGCGCCTCCTCCATCGTCTTGTACACTTTCTTGCCCTGCCCGGCTATCTGGCTGTAATTGCTATAGTCCACCCCTTTCGGCGAGTTGTACCGCAGCGACCACGACACGGTGTACGACCTCGGGACAGTGCGTTTTGCCGCTCTGTCATACTCGGTGTTCGTCCAGATTTGCCAAGTCATCTTGTACACCATGTTGCTTATCGACTGACGACCGTACTCGTCGTTTACCGCCTTGTTCGAGCTGTGCTCGACTTTCGTCTTTTGGTAGTCCCTCGCCCAGCGGCAGAGCACCGTCTTTTCTGCCTGCTTCTGCCACTCGTCCGCAAGCGGGAGCATCCTGTCGTAGATAGCCTGCTCCGCCGCAACGCTCGCTTTCTCCAGAGCGTCTATCTCGTCTGCGGACTTCGTTACAAGCTCCGATATGTCCGCCTCTTTATTCGGGTACAGATAGCAGCTGCTCTCGACGCTCAGCTTCTCTCCGTGCTTCAGTTGGCTGTAATTCATCGCCCGCTCCTTATCTGCACGCGCGGTCTGCGACGCGTCGTTCGCTCTTCCCTACGAACTTGGGCGATAGATACTTGTGCTCAAAACCTCTTGCGGTGAGGCGTTCCGCGTCTCTGCCGTGCGCGAGGTCGCCGGGCTTCAGGCAGATGACTCCGCTCGGAGGAAGCTCTATCGGGACGGCGGTGAGCACCGTCCCGAATAGGTTCTCCTCCACATGAGCCGCGAGCAGCTTCGGACACACCCAGTCGCTCTCGCTCATCTCCATCTCGTAGGCATACATCCCACTCGGTATCGTGGTCGGGTCTACGCGGCACACGGTGTACAGTGCGGGTATGCCGAGTATCTCGACCTCGTCGAACACCTCCGCCTTTGCGTCTATCGGATACATACCGATTCTCCTTTCGCTCTTAAATAAAAAACCGCCTCAAGTTGAGGCAGGTTTCATCTCTGCGGCGGCTCGGGCGGTTTCCTCGCCGTCTTTCGTTTGGGGCTGACTTTCAATGTGCACAATCCCGCACTGTTCGCTCCGAGCAGTATCTCCGCACGATGAAATTCCTTCGCGTAGTGCTTTATCTGTTCCGGTGTGAGCGAACAGAAGTCGTCCTCCGAAAGTCCGCACACGAAGAAATTGCCGCACACTCCGTCATACCCGCCGGGCACGCTGCGATTGAAGGGAAGTCCCTCCAGTATCGCGTTGTCGTTACAGACCAGTGCCACCCGCTCCTCGTACGGATAGATGGCGGTTATCGTGCCGCCCACCGCCGCCTGCATCTCGCGCAGTCCGTTCAGCTCCGCCTCGTATGGGGCGTACCCAGGCTCTACCATCAACACTTTCATGTGCTACCTCGCCGCACCGGCTGCGGGCGACTTCCCTCCGTCCTTCTGCTCGGCTTTCGCTTTCTGTCGATCCTTGGCTCGCTTCCAGAGCGCCAGTGCCTCCAGGATACCGCGCTTTGCGTCGGGTATGGTCGTGCGCGGGTCGGGAAAGTAGGGACGCAGGTCGTCCTCTCCGAACGCGACTTTCAGCGGCGGCATCTGCTCGTTCTTGGTGGGTGCTACCGCCTTAGCTATGCGGTCTGCGGTGAGCGTCCCCGCGCGGCTCTCCTCCTTGAGCTTCTTCGCCTCGCTGCCGGACGGGACTTTGCCCTCCTTCTCGATCGCGTCCGCCAGTTCCTTCTGCTCCTTCGGTCCCATCTGCGCTATATCCGCCGCCGTGGTCACGGGGAGCTTTCCGTCGTCCACCATGTCCTGAAGTTTGGGTTCGAGCTTAGTGAGCGACTTGAGACGCTGCACGGTAGCTTTGCTCTCGCCCGACTCCTTCGCTATCTCCTCGTCCGCGGTGAGCGGCTTCTTCCCGCTCGCCTCGATAGCCGCCTGTTCCTCCTTCGAGCGGCGTCCCACCTTGCGGCGAAGTGCGTCGCTCCGCATGGTGTACGCGCGCGCCTTCTCCATCGGCGACACGTTGCTGCGCTTGAGGTTCGAGTCCACCATGTTGATGATGGCGTCGTCCCTATCCATGTTCCGCACGACCGCGAGTATCTTCGTCCCACCCGCAAGTTTCGCGGCGTGCTTGCGGCGGTGTCCGGACACCATCTCGAAGCGCCCGGGCTTCTTTGCGTTCGGTATGACCACCACCGGTTCGAGGACGCCGACCTGCTTTATGCTGTTCACCAACTCCTTCATGTCGTCATCATCGCGTACGGCATATGGGTGGTTCTCGAAGTCGTCTATCAGGTCGATGGGTATGGATGTCACCATCCCCATGCTCGACTCTGTGACCACTGGGTCGAACGAGACGTCCTGCGGTATATCATCCTCGGGCGGTTTCTCTGTGGTGGGTTCGGACCTGGGTTTGTCCTCCGCTTTCGACTCGGGCTGTGTGGTGGGCTTGTCCTCTGGCTTCGGTTCGCCATCCTTCGCGAGCTTGTCCTCCGGCTTCGGGCTGGGCGGTGTTGCCGACTTCGGGTCTTTCTCCTCCGGCTGCTTCGGCGGCTCGGCAGGCTTTGTCGGAGGGGTAGGGTCGGGCTTCTTCGGCGCTTCGGGCGGTTTGTCCTCCTTTACCGGGTCGGTTCCTTTGAACACGCCGCTCAGCGGGTTCTTCTTGTTGTCGGGCATATCTGTTCCTCCTTATAAAATGTATTTGTGAAACGTACCTCAACTTGAGGCACGATTTCAACCGTAGTGGGTAGTTATCGGCGCGTTGTACAGCGCGGTGAGCAGGTACGCGCGAATGTTGCGTATCGGTTTGTCGGTAGCTCGCAAGCTCTCAAGCAGGCGCTCCAGATGCGACCGCTCGAGCGCGAACATTCTGCTTCTCACCTGCCGCGCGGGTATGTCCTCCCCGCCGACGCGGAACGTGTCCCGCGTGCTGCACAGCGTGTCGGCGATAAGCTCGATAGCGCCGTCCACGTCCTCCCTGCCGAAGCGTTTCACCAGCTCGTCCCGCTCCACACTCTCGGATATGAAACGCACACACTCGCGTCTATCCTTCCAATCATCCGCAGGGTCGATAGATGGGTTCAGTGTGACTGTTTCAGTCTGATTCTTGTAAGTATAACTTGCGTCTGATTTTCCGAAGTCTTGAGTTCGATTTTCCCGAAGTGCAGACTTCCGATTTTCCGAACTCTGGATTTCGGCTTTTCCGAAGTCTTGTTCTCTGCCCTCAGCAAAGCGCTTTACGAATATTTTGGTAGGCTTGCCCTGTCCCTGCTTCACGCGCTCGATAAGCCCTACGCCGCGCTGACTGTCCAGTTCCGCGAGCAGCTTCACTGCCTTGTCGTGACCGCAGCATATCTCCGCTTGTATTTCGTCCAGTGTGTAGTAGATATAGACGCGACCTTGTTCGTCCATCCACTTGTTACGCGCGGACAGGCTCATCCTATCAAGGAACAGACCATACAGCAGCTTCGCGTCGGTGGACAGCCGGGCGAACCTCGGCGACGTGATGAGCAAGCGCGGTATGCGAAAAAAGCTGTACTGCGAGCCTTCCTCACGGTAGTAGTAATCGAACGGCATGGCGCGACCTCCTTTGGCGTGATTTTTGGGCAACAAAAAAGGGCGCTCCGTCTTGGAACGCCCTTTTCTCTCATGTGCCGATTTGGTTCGATTTGTGTTAAAAACAAGGACAAAATGTTGCTATTGACTAGCTTATACTTTTCAGAACTTCAAAACTAAGATTTGCCTTCATAAAGTTCTATTCCTTTTTGATCTATGTACAGCGATCTGCCTCTTGAACTTTCTCAAAATGAATTGTATAATAAAACTATTCTTGCATATATACGGCGGAGGGCAGGCTATCAGTTTTCATTTAGTTGCAGCACCATCCTTTCTGAAAATGAAATTTGGAGGGGTATACATGGATAAGAAAAAGGCGTTTGTTTTTGATACAAATTTTATAATTCAGAATCAAAGACTAGACGAGACTCTAAAGAAACTAGAAGAAAACTTTTCAATATATGTTACGCAGGTTTCAATTGATGAGCGCATTGCTCAAGAGCGTCGTAATACAAAATTATTATTTGATGAGGCAGAAAAGTTAAAGGGAAAAACTTCACATTTTGTCAATATTAACTTTACAAAGACTTATGAAGATGAATGCTGGTACATAGGAACCGGTATGCAGAAAAAGTATGAGCGGCTTTTTGAGGATCGCATTATCCCATTTCATCCGGGCGAAGATACTCTGAATGCCGTTGTTGAGCGAGCAAACATGAAAATTCCTCCTTTCATTGATAACGCAAACGCTAGTGATAAGGGGTTCAAGGATAGCCTATTGTGGTTGTCGATGCTGTCATATTTTAAGGATAATGGAGAGAGTGAAATCCTTTTTATCTCTGATGATGGCGGTTTCAATAAGAATTGTGATGCTCTTCAAAAAGAATTCCAAGAAGAAACTGGCAAAGCAATAGAAATCCGTCCCAATACTTATTACAAGGAATTGCTTGACGAACCAAGAAACCATACTCCCGTATTAGAAACAACGCCAGAGAAATTGCCGGGTATTGATAGGATAAGAACCGAAATCGAAGATGTATTTGACTCATTGTGTGAAGTTTGTCTGGAAACCGAGAACTCATATGATAAGGTGTGGGTACCAACATTCCGAACCACCGTCCAATTTAGCAGAGAAAGTGTAGCGGCCTTCTTTGCTGGGCTTCACGAAACCATTGTTAACCACCTTTTTGAAAGCGACATTCCTGCATCAGAAGTTTTTAATATCGATAATCACATTGAGGACTGTGCGTCTATTCCTATCCAAGATCTAGAAGACGCACTCAAACTATATAATAATATATCCAAAAACTATGCAGAATATTGCGACCAATTCTTTGACGCCGTAGCTAAAATTCTAAATCAAAACTATGTTGACCCATCATCTTTGCATTCTGATTTTGCAGACCCAGACGAAGACGATGAACTTCCATTTTAATGCTTTGTGTTCACCTTCCATAATTGCGAATAACTAACAGCAACTGTGCGACCTCCTTTGTTGTGATTTTGGCAATATAAAGCAGGGCGTCCCATCACGAAACGCCCTGCTTTATATTGCTTGACGCCATTTGGGTTCGCTAACTTATACTCTCTAAAACACCTAGGAACTCAGGCAGTACCTCAAACAGAATTGAACAGATCAGCGTCCAGTTGGTGTTCTCATAGTCGTGAACCAACCGATGTCTAAGACCGGATATCTTCGCCCACGGAGCCTCAGGATGCGCACTTTTGAACTCATCCGAAAGCTGATACGCCTGCTCGCCGATATTATATAGCGGCGTGGTGATCGTCCAACGAACCGGCTCTTGCGACAGCACGATCTCCTGCGTTATGCCGCTGTCTCTGAGGTATGCAAGCAGCTTCGCGGTGGTTTCTTTCATCTTTTCTATGCGCTGCATATCGGTGTATCTCATGCTATCCGCACCCCCTCCGATAAGATGGTGTCGTAGAACTCGGTCCCGGCGTTTATCTCGCTTATCTCGTACACATCCACGTCCTTGCCAGTCGCGCGGTGGAGGTCATCAGCCAAAGCGAAGATGTCGGTGGGCTCGAAAGCCGCCCCGCCGTCCACGACGAGGTCGATGTCGGATTTCGCGTCAGCTTCCTTGCGCGCATACGAGCCGAACAAGATAGCGAGTTTTGCATTGTACTTGGTGAGCAGCGAGGACACTATCGAGAATAGTTCCTCCTGCGAATAGATGTGTTCCGACATCTCGACACCTCCTTTGCGGTTTGCTTTCATTGTATATCGAATTTTGCCGAACAATTCGTTGTTTCTCTCTACATCTCAATTTTAGTATCTCATCGGCAGTTTGTCAAGCAGGCTCGCCGGTTGAAATCGTGCCTCAAGTTGAGCACAATTTCGGCACCGCTGCCAATAGCCCTTTTTCCGGAAACATCTGACAAATAATCTGTCAGTGTATTGCTTTTCATCAAATATATGCTATAATTTAGCAGTAACTAACCTACCTGCACAGCTCATGGTTCAATTTCATTTAGCAGAGCACCTTCGATCCAAAACACGTCATCGCGTCTCACAGGAGTTTGTTATGGAGGATACACATGAAGCGTACTATAACTAATCCACATAAAACCAATCACAAAATGTATATTTTGATTATCCTAATTTCGGTTATAATATTATCCATTTCGCTTTGCATCCAACACAAATATGGCGAAAGCAGCTCTGTGTGTTCGATTATCACTGAAATTGTACAAAATTTATCTTACGGATGTTTAGCATCAACATTAGTTGCGTGGAGGATCGATTGCGTCAATACAAAGAATGCAAATCAAAAGTTTAGCGCAATATATGATACAGTATATAATAATTTAAAAATTCAAATTATTTGTAATATCTGCTTGTGGGCTGAAATATGTGAAATCTGCTTTGGGGATACTAACTACAATGAGCAATACCACACTTGGACTGAATGGTACTCTGAGGCAAAGGAAAGTTATTACAAGGCTGGCGAACGAAGGCAGAAGGAAGTATTGCCTTTCATATATGATAAACTTTCTGAATCCGTCAAATTAGTTAATAGCGCGATTTCAGAAATCCAATTGCAACGTAACATCCTAACTATTAACGATGTGATGAATAGAGACATGAATACCATCTTGGATGATTTCCAATTTGAATTCTATGCATATGCTCTTGATATGACTCACAGAGAACCTCAGGATCTGTTTAGTGAAATGATGGATGCCACTATTAATGATTTAGCAAAATATATAAATAACTGGTCAGATATTGCTTATGTCAATAATGTATCGTTTAAGCCGCGTAAATTTACTAAAGGTCATATAGTACATCTAAAGGCAAGTCCCATCCGATGAATAGCCGCCTATCCACCATATCTTTGGGGACCCTTATAAAATGGGCGATGTTTCCATCAATATTATATTATATTTGCTACTATTTGTCAAATTTTGGTACAAAATACCCCAAATTCAAAGCGTTGACTTAGGATAGGGCAGGGGACTGATCTGCTACACTTTAGCGTGGTTTATGTTCTTACCGTGTTCTTACGAGCAAAAATTGATTGGTACGAGTTAACAGCAACTGGGACAAAAAGTGACTGAAACCTAACGTATTGATACAGCTTTGGTAACCCTGCTACTACATAACGCCGCCGGAAACAAATTCGAGCCCAGTAGTCTCCACCAAAACAAAAGACATCCGAAAGGATGTCTTTTGTTTTTATGCCTCATTCGTATAAGCCCCGATACGAAATAGGCATTGTACATAACTCCAAGTGTACGCTATAATTGACACACAACGAGAAAACGGAGGTAAAACAGATGGCAATCGGTGAAAACATCAAGAAACTGGGCTTCGGTCTCATGCGCCTGCCGATGAAGGACGGCGCGATAGACATCGAGCTTATCAAAGAGATGGTGGACGAGTTCGAGGGTCACGGCTTCAGCTACTACGACACATCGCCTGTCTACGGCGGGGGACTGAGCGAGGCGACCTTCAAAACCGCCGTGTCCGACCGCTATCCGCGCGATAAATTCCACATCGCGACCAAGCTTCCGATGTGGACGATAAACTCGCCGGAGGAGGTCGAGCCGAAGTTCGAGGCGTCGCTGAAAGCCCTCGGCGTGGACTACGTCGACTTCTACCTGATACACGGACTTAGCACCGTCGTGAGCGACCGCTTCCCGAACAGCTATCTCGACAAGGCTGACCGCTTCGGCGTGTGGGACTTCCTGAAGAAGATAAAGGCGGACGGCCGCGCTAAGCACATCGGCTTCAGCTACCACTCGTCGGCGGAGGACCTGGACGCGATACTCACCGCGCACCCCGAGGTCGAGTTCGTCCAGCTGCAGATAAACTATGTCGACTGGGAGGACAGCGTGATACAGTCGCGCGCGTGCTACGAGGTCGCGCGGAAGCACGGCGTCGGCGTGACGGTGATGGAGCCGTGCAAGGGCGGCACGCTCGTCGAAGTGCGAAGCGACGTCCGCGCGATAATGGAGAGCGCGAACCCGAACGCAAGCCTCGCGAGCTGGGCGATACGTTTCGCCGCGTCGAACGACGGGATAATAACCGTCCTGTCCGGCATGGGCAACATGGAGCAGATGTGCGACAACGTGAGCTATATGGACGAGTTCAAGCCGCTTGACGACGGCGAGCGCGAAGTGCTTGCGAAGGTGGTCGACAAGCTCGCCGACGTGGACACGATACGCTGCACCGGATGCCGCTACTGCACCGACGGCTGCCCGATGAGCATACGCATCCCCGACATCTTCTCGATGTACAACAACGAGGTGATATACGAGGGCAAGGGGGATGGCAGGCGCAGATTTGCGAACCATATAAAGGCGAACACCGACCCCGCCGAGTGCATCGAGTGCGGACAGTGCGAGGCGGCGTGCCCGCAGCACCTGCCGATAATCGAGAGCCTCAAGCTCGCGGGCGGCAAACTCAGAGTATAATCAGGGGGAAAGACAACGTGAAGTATACTAAACTCGGAAGCTCCGACCTGAACGTCAGCCGCATCTGCCTCGGCTGCATGGGCTTCGGCGACGCGGAAAACGGTCAGCACAGGTGGACGCTCGACGAGGGCGCGTCCCGCGAGATAATAAAGCACGCGCTTGACAGCGGCATAAACTTCTTCGACACCGCGATAGGATACCAGAACGGCACAAGCGAGATGTATGTCGGACGCGCGCTGCGCGACATGGCTCGTCGTGAGGATGTTGTCGTCGCGACCAAGTTCCCGCCTCGCAATCCCACCGAGATGGCGAACGGCGTGGACGGCTACACCCACGTTATGAATCTGCTGAACGCGAGCCTCGAGCACCTGGGCATGGACTACGTCGACCTCTACATCTGCCACGCGTGGGACTACAACACGCCGATAGAGGAGATACTCACCGCGCTCGGCGACGCGAAGAAGGCGGGCAAGCTGCGCGAGATAGGCATATCCAACTGCTACGCATGGCAGCTCGCCAAGGCAAACGCCTATGCCGAGGCGCACGGACTGCCGAAGTTCGTGTCCATTCAGGGTCACTACAACCTCATCTTCCGCGAGGAGGAGCGCGAGATGGCGGGTCTCTGCGCGGCGGATGGCATCGCTATGACCCCCTACTCGGCGCTCGCGGGCGGACGGCTTTCCAAGCACCCGGGCGAGACATCCAAGCGTCTCGAGCTGGACAGCTACGCCAAGGGAAAGTATGACGCCACGGCGGAGCAGGACGCGGCGATAATCGACCGCGTAGCCGAGCTTGCGGAGAAGCGCTCGACGACGATGACTACCGTGTCGCTCGCGTGGCTGCTCACCAAGGTGACAAGCCCGGTGGTAGGCGCGACAAAGCCGCACCACATCGACGGCGCGGTCGCGGCGGTCGACCTCACCCTCGCCCCCGAGGAGCTGGCATACCTCGAGGAGCCGTACCTGCCGCACAAGCTGGTCGGCGTGATGGCGGGAGGTATTCCGATAATTAAAAAATGAGCGAGATCACTCGCTCATTTTCACGTCACCTTTGTGAAATATCGGCAGCGCGGACAGCCGATCGAGCGTCACGCCGGCGGTGAGCACCCAGAAGGGGACAGCCAGCAGCCGATAGCGCACCTGCACCTCTATCAGCAGATAGACGAGCATCATCACGCAGAGCGCCGCAATGACGAGCATCGAACCGCAGTCGGTCTCGCGCCTCTTTTCGCGCCAAAGCAGCACCGGTGCGGGCAGCGCGAGCAGATAGACAAGCAGAAGCGTTCCGCGCTCGAACGACTGCACCCCCGAGCAGAAGTATTTCAGGCTGACTCCGGGCAGCACGAGCGAGTTTTCGTCGAGCATCGAGGTCGACCACATCAGCTCCTGCGGGTCGGTCCAGAACACCCGCACCTTGCCGACGAAGAAGTCGGCGATCTCGCCCGCCGGACGGTCAAGCAGCTCGCGGATTATCGCCTGAAGCCCCGCGCGGCGCTCGTCGGCAGGCAGCTCTATCAGATACGCGTATCGGTCGGTGTACTTGCCGTAGCCGCTCACGTTGCCCAGTCCGACGATGAACTTCCACTCGGGAATGTTGTTGCCTATGCCGTTCGGCGCGTAACCGCTCGCGACCAGTATCAAGCCCACCAGCTTTTGCAGCGCGAAGTAGCAGGCAAGCAGCATCGCGAGCGCGAGAGCCATCCTTCCGAGAGAGCGGAGCGTCGGGCGCTGCACGTATCTGAGAAGTCCGCAGCAGACGACGGCGGTTATCACCACGATCGCCTCCGGACGCATGAGGTTGGACAGAGCGAGGCTCAAGCCAGCGAGTATCACGTCGCGCGGACGGTCGCTTTTCAGCAGGAAGTATATCCCGAGCAGCAGGAAAAAGGTGGAGATATGCTGATTCGTCATCACCGACGAATACATTATCACGCCGGGAAAGAGCGCGTAGACAAGTCCCACGCCTAGCGCCGCACTTTCAGACAGGTACCGCCGCGCGATGAGGTAGAGCAGGTAGTTCGCGCCGACCATCAGCAGCAGGTTCGCCGCCTTTACCGCCCAGTACGCGTTGTAGCCGAATATCTTGAATATCGCTCCCTCGTAGAATATGAACGGTATCTGATAGGGCCAGTTGTACATATAGCCCTCGCTCACGTCGAACCATTCGGGCTCGCCGAGCGCGACGTGATGCGCACCCCAGTTGAGCACCTCGAAGTCGCTCATCGGCTCGGTCGGGATGAGCAGTATGTATAGAAGCCGCGCCGCGAGCGACACGAGTATCACGATAATCGGTGCAAACTTCCGTCCCGCGCCGTATTTCATCAGCAGGAAGCAGCCGCCGCCGAGCGCGAGAGGGTAGAGCACCATGAACAGGTAGCCCATCGGACGGAAGCCGCCGAGCTGATGAAGCAGTAACTGCGTGACTATCAGCAGGCAGAACGCGCCGAAGAAGCAGAGCACCGCGCGTCGTATGACCGTTCCCGCGATGTTCGACCCGTCCGGCGACGCCAAGAAGTGTTTTCTTTCATCCATCCCGCAACATCCCTTCAAAATCCCATCGTTACGACCATTATACGCGCCCGCGCGCGTCTATGCAAGCACATCTTGACGTGTGGTGTATAATGATTGTGCAACCGAACTCTCAAAGGAGGATAACCATGCCCACGAACAAACCGACAGCCGAGCTGATGTTTTCAAACAAGCAGCTCAAGGACATGATAATCCCGCTGTTCCTGGAACAGCTCCTCGTCATGCTTGTCGGACTGCTGGACACCTTCATCGTCACATACGCGAGCGAGGCGGCGGTCAGCGGAGTTTCGCTTGTCAACTCGTTTGCGAACGTATTCATAATGCTGTTCACCGCGCTGTCGGTCGGCGGAGCGGTGGTCGTCAGCCAGTACCTCGGACGCGGCGAGAACAAACTCGCGTCGGAGGCGATAAGCCAGCTTTTGATGATCTCCACCGCGTTTTCGGTGGTGATAACGGCGGTGGTGCTCATCTTCCGCACGCCGATGCTGTCGCTCATGTTCGGCGCGGTGGAGAAGGACGTCATGGACGCCTGCCTCGAGTATCTGCTGATAACCGCGTTCTCCTTCCCGGCGCTCGCGATATACAACACCGGCGCGGCGATGTACCGCTCACTCGGCAAGACCCGCGTCACGATGTACATATCCATCATATCCAATGTGATAAATCTGGGCGGAAATATACTCGGAGTATTAGTGCTGAAGATGGGTGTCGCGGGCGTTGCATGGCCGACGCTCATCTCGCGTGTGTTCTCCGCCGTGGCGATAACGATACTCTGCTTCAAGGACAGGTACGGCATAAGCTACAAGGTTAAGGACATATTCAGGTGGGACGGACGGCTGCTGAAACAGCTCATGCGCATAGCCGTTCCGAACGGACTGGAAAACGGAGTGTTCCAGCTCGTCAAGGTCGCGCTGAGCAGCATGTGCGCGCTGTTCGGCACCTATCAGATAGCGGCAAACGGCATCGCGCAGAGCATATGGTCGCTCGGTGCGCTCGCGTCTATCGGCATGGGTCCGGTCTTCACAACGGTCATCGGTCAGTGCATGGGCGCGGGAGAGGTGGATCAGGCGAAGCACTACTTCATCAAGCTGCTCAAGATAAGTTTCGCGGTCTCGTCGGCGTGGAATCTGCTGATATGCGCCGCGACGCCGCTCGCGCTCGGGTTCACCGCCCTGAGCGAGCAGACGGTAACCTGCATAATCTGGCTGGTGGTCATCCACAACGTGGCGGCGGCGTTCGTCCATCCGGTGGCGTTCCCGTTCGGAACGGGACTGCGCGCCGCGGGCGACGTGAAGTTCACCACCGCCGTCACCATCTTCACGAGCGTAGGCATACGGCTGCTGCTCAGCTGGCTGTTCGCGATACCGATGGGCATGGGCGTGTACGGCATAGCGATAGCGATGGCAGCCGACTGGGTGGTGCGCGCGATATTCTTCATCTGGCGGTACAGGTCAGGCAGGTGGAAGAATTTCCAGGTAATATAAGGACAGCAAAAAAGAGAGGACGCGCGTCCTCTCTTTTTCTATGCGCTTTTACGGCTTTACTTTGCCCAACTCCTTCAACAGAGCAATTCGCTCGTCGATGTTCTTCTGAAACTCCTCGTCGCTGAACTTCGGGTCGCGCACGCCGAGGAACACCTCGCAGGGAAGTTTGTCGCACTCGCCGCAGTCGGCGTACCCCTTCTCCCCCGCGCAGACGTAGATGGGGCAGCTATCCCCCTCCTTCATGTGGAAGACGTGACCATCGCAGGCGTTGCAGCCCTTGCACATATCCTTGCAGTAGCAGGTGAGGCAGTTCGCGCCGCAGCAGCTGACCGACGACAGTATCTCGCGCTGTTTCTTCTTCGAGAACCCGCGAAGCACCAGCTTGTACGACTTGTCGAGCAGCTCGCGCATAAGCTCGTCGGGCACCGCGCCGTCCGGCTTTACCGAGTTCCAGCAGCGCTTGTCCGAGTAGTAGCCGGGGATGATGTCCTCATACTGCCCACGCAGAAACTCGCCCTCGGCGGGTTCGAGCTTGAGGTTTATGTAGTACGGTTTGTTCGTCTCCCGCTCCATGCAGACGGCGCAGAACATCTTGTCGCCTATCTTGTACCGCCGCCAGTTCCAGCCCTCCTGCAGGTCCTGCGTGACGGCGGGCTTCGCCATCAGATATTCGTCCAACCATGTGTATCTCATAAAAATCCTCCCATTTAATCGATTCTTCGTATGCGCAGAAATCCTCCCAATCCTATCAATCTTTCGTGTGCCGCGCGGGGAATCCTACCTATTCATATTGTTTTGCCGCGCCGACCAGAGCGTCGTGCAGCTCGCGCCGAAGCTCCTTCGGTTCGATCAGCCGCACCTTGTCGCGGAAGGTGAGCAGCCAGGTTATCAGGTTCTCGCCGTTGGTGAAATCCTGCGTGAAGAGCAGCCTTCCGTCCGATTGCACCTCATAGCACCCGCTCGAATACTCCTCCACCAGCCGCCACTTGCACTCCGGCTCGAACAGCGCCACGACGTGGATGTTCGCGGGAAACACCCGCTCGTCGCCGAGATCGGGCAGCGGTGCATCCCTCCGCTCAAACCGCTCGTCGGTGAGCGTAAGCCCCTCCAGACGGTTCAGCTTGAACAGCCTGAAATCCTCCTTCGAACGGCACCATCCCCACACATACCAGCTTCCCCAGCGGAAGATGAGATAGTACGGCTCGACCGCGCGCTTAGTCTCGCCGTATGGGGAGTAGTAGGTGAAGGTCAGCAGCCGACAGCCGTCGATCGCGTCGCGAATCGCCTGTATCTTCGGCGCGAGCGAGGACTTGTACCAGGAGGACAGGTCTATCAGCACCGACTGGTCGCCGCTTAGGAAGTCGGACGAGCCGGCGGACAGCTTCTCCATCAGCGTGCGATAGCGGTTGGTGCCGTTCACGCTGTCCAGGCTTCGCAGTCCCGCGAGGATGTCCCGCATCTCGGGCGCGGTGAGCACCGTTCTGCTGACGGCGTAGCCGTCCATGATGGATATGCCGCCGCCCGCGCCCTGCCGCGTCGCTATCGGTATCCCCGCCATGCAGAGGTCTTCGATGTCGCGGTTTATCGTGCGTCTCGACACCTCGAACTTCTCGGCAAGCTCGGGCGCGGTGGCCGTCCCCTTTTGCAGCAGTATCGACAGAATGCCGATGAGCCTGTCTATTTTCATCGCGACCTCCCCCTCGCAAAACCATAATACAGCACTAAACACGACAACTGTGTGTCGTGTTTATCATAGCATATTTTGTGGGTGAGGGCAAGCGGTCAGACCTCCGGAAGATTACGGCAAATCGACTGTCTCAAGCCCCTCGAAGCTCAGCAGCACCTGCATACGCGTGCGCTCCGCGTTCGGGTCGCGGTCGGTGACGACATCGAAGGACAGCCGGTACTCGAGCGTCGGGTCGGCGATGCACAGATCCACCAAGTGATAGTCGGAGTCGTCGTCGGCGAGGAAGCGGCTCGATATGCTGTCCTCAATGCACTTCGTCAGCACAGCCGACTTCACCTCGTCGGGTCGCGCGACTTCAACGAAGTTGTTGTCCCTCAGCGATACGACCATGCGCTCGGGAAGGGGAGCGTCGGTCCACTCGCCGTCGATTTTCGCCTCGAGACGGTAGGACGCGCGGTCGTAGTAGAACGCCGAGCCGTCGTTTGCGCGCACGATGGGAGTTATCCGCTCGGCGATAAACGAGGCGCGCTGTCCGTCCACCGTGCAGTCTGCCGGCGTCTCGCCGAAGAACACGTGCGCGACGTCGTACCTGTTTTCGGTCGCGGCGGGGATGGTTATAGTGTGCGAAATCGAGTACACCTCCTCGCCGGTGGTGTACGACCAATCGTCGTAGGACAGGCTGTCGCGGAAGGTGTAGGTCAGGCGGTATTTTCCCGGTTCGGTCACCGGCAGGTTCACCATCGCTACGCAGTCCGAATCGGGAGTCAGATGTGAGTAGGGTGCGCTCCTGTTGTTGTAGAAAAACCCGCTCAAATCGCTGCCGTACACCTTCAGCGCGCCGTACTTCACCCACTCTCCGTTTTCAAGCCGCTCTACCGTTCCCGAGTCCCAGTAGCCGAGACCCTCTATCTTTCCGTCTTTGAACGCGGCGGAGGTGAACGCCACCGGCTTTGCGGCGGAAAATCTTATCTTGATTCTCGGCTCGGACAGCAGGACGTATTTGTTCGCGCCGTACATGCGGTTCACCACCGCCTCCGCCTTGAGGATGTCGGTGTCGCCTTCGCAGTCGGTTATCGCGAACTCATCGTATAGACCGTACACGCGGTCGGCTTGGTCGTCAGAGCCGCCGCGCAGCGCGAAGATGAGCACAGCCGCGCCCGCGAGCACGACGACGACGGCGGCAGCTATCAGAAGTTTTTTACGCATAACGCCCTCCGGTCCGCAAAGCCCATATCTTCTTCGCCTGCATTATACCAAATTTATATATGATTGTCAAGGTAATCATTATCTTTTTGCTAATAGGAACGGCAATTTCGATTGCAAAACAACAAATTCCGACCACCGTTTCCAGCCGCTATTTTGTGAGGGATGCCACTTGTCGACCGCCGCGCGAAAGAGTTATAATTAACAAGTAAAATAATCTGTTTGGATACGAGATGTCCAAAGAAGGAGACAAAAGAATGGCAAATACCAAATCAATGGGACGCGACCTGAATGTGGGCAGCGTCCCCAAAGTGCTTATCGCGTTCGCGGCGCCGCTGTTTCTGTCCAACTTCCTCCAGGCGGTGTACAGCATGGTGGACATGGTGGTCGTCGGCAAGTATGTCGGCACCAACGGACTGTCGTCGGTTGCAATCGGCAGCGAGGTGCTCCACTTCCTCACCTTCATCGCGATGGGCTTCGCAAACGCCGGTCAGGTCATAATCGCGCAGTACACCGGAGCGGGTCAGAAGGACAGGATAAAGCGGCTCATCGGCACGATGTTCACCTTCCTCGGAATATGCGCGATAGTCATGACGATCGCCGCGCTCTTCCTCTGCGAGAACATAATGAGCTGGCTTAACACGCCCGACCTCGCCCGCGACGGAGCGCGCAGCTACATAATGACCTGCGCGGTCGGACTGCTGTTCATCTATGGATACAACATGGTAAGCGCCGTCCTGCGCGGCATGGGCGACTCGAAGCATCCGTTCATGTTCATCGGAATAGCGGCGGTGATAAATCTGGTGCTCGACCTGCTGTTCGTCGGCGTGTTCGATATGAAGGCGTTCGGCGCGGCGCTGGCAACGGTCATGGGTCAGGGCGTGAGCTTCGTCTGCTCGCTTGTGCTGCTCTATCGCAAGCGCGAGCACTTCGGATTCGACTTCAAGCTGAAGAGCTTCGGCATACACAGGGACACCTTCGGCGCGCTGCTCGGACTGGGCATACCTATGGCGATACAGTCGGCGGCGATAAACGTGTCCATGCTCTTCGTCAACTCGTGGGTAAACGACTGCGGACTGGAGGTCTCGGCGGTCACCGGCGTGGGCGCGAAGTTCTCGTCGGTCAGCAACATCTTCGGTCAGGCGTTCAACGCTGCCGGCGCGGCGATGGTCGGTCAGGCGCTCGGCGCGCAGAAGTATGATCGCGTGCCCAAGATAATCCTCTGCGTCTTTCTCGTAAACGGAGCGGTCGCGCTGGTGCTCGCGTCGGCGATACTTCTCTTCCCGACGCAGGTGTTCGGCATCTTCATCAAGGCGGAGGAGACGCTGACCATGTCGATAGCGATGGAGTATGTGCCGATAGCGGTGCTCTCCTTCACCTCGATGGTTTTCCGCTCGTGCATGTTCTGCCTGATAAGCGGCTCGGGCAACTCCAAGCTGAACTTCGCGGTCGCGATACTCGACGGCATCGTCGCCCGCATAGGAATATCCTACCTGCTCGGCCACGCGCTCGGCATGAGCTACATGGGCTTCTGGCTCGGCGGCGAGCTTGCGGGATTTGTCCCCTTCCTCATCGGCGGGACATACTTCCTGAGCGGTCGCTGGAAGAAGCGGAGCGCGCTTGTCGCCGAGGACAACTGATTTTCGGCGCCGAAAAAATTTCCTGAAATTCGGGGGTTGACAAATCGCGCGCTCGCGATTATAATACAAAGCAAGTTCATAGTAAAACCTGTGACGGAGAGAAGTAGTCTGTAAGGTTCGCTCACAAGAGAGCCGCGGGCGGTGGGATCGCGGTGTGCGAAAGCAGATGAATGGACTCCGGAGGGCGGCTTGAAAGGCTTCCGCTGCCGAGTAGATGCCGACGGGATTCCCACCCGTTACCCATCGGGACGCGCATGATGGTGCGTGAAGCGAGCGGACGTTTTATCTGACGTCAATTTGGGTGGTATCGCAGGAGCACGGCTCTTGTCCCAGACTTGGGACGAGAGCCGTTTTTAATTACCATCTCCACCCGAAATAATCTATTTGGAGGAATTTCCCATGAAAAACCGTATCTTCAAGCTGTTCGTGACCATGACCCTCGCGGCGTCGATGCTGCTCGGGCTCTCCGCCTGCTCGCAGACCGAGGAGAAGCCGAACCCCGGCGCAAACGGCGACACCGCCGTCTACACCGTCGCCATCGTAAAGCAGATGGACCACGCGTCGCTCGACGAGATAGCCGCCGCGATAGAGGCACGCCTCGACGCCATCGCCGCCGAGAAGAACGTCAAGATAGAGTACACGACCTATTCGGGTCAGGGCGAGCAGTCGACGCTCAAGCAGATAGGCGACCAGGCGGTAGCCGACAATGTCGACGCGATAATCCCGATAGCCACCCTCGCCGCGCAGGTCATGACCGCCTGCGTCGACGGCACCGACATTCCGGTGGTGTTCGCCGCCATCTCCGACCCCGCCGCCGCCGACCTCATCGGCATCCCGAACGTGACCGGCACTTCCGACGCGCTGAACACCGAGTTCATCATGGACATGATGCAAAGCGCAAACCCGAACGTGTCTAAGGTCGGACTGCTCTACTCGCTCAGCGAGGCGAACTCCGCCACGCCGATAGCCGAGGCGAAGGCTTACCTCGACGCAAAGAACATCGCCTACGTCGAGATGACCGGCAACACCAACGACGAGGTCATCGCCGCCGCCGGAGCGCTTGTCAGCGAGAAGGTGGACGCGGTGTTCACCCCGACCGACAATATAATCATGACCGCCGAGCTGGCGATAGCGGACAGCTTTGCCGACGCGAAGATACCTCACTACACCGGCGCCGACTCGTTTGTCCGCAGCGGAGCGTTCTGCACCTGCGGAGTAAACTACACCGACCTCGGCAGTCAGACCGCCGACCTCGCGTACAAGGCGATAACCGAGGGTACCGACGGGCTTGAGGACTTCTACAAGGTGGACGGCGGCATAATAACGGTGAACACCGAGACCGCCGCCGCGCTCGGCATCGACCCGTCGGTGTTTGCCGACATGGGCACGGTCGTCGAAGTTTCCACCACCGCTGACTGATCGGAGGCTTTCGGATGCTTTTCATCACACAGACGGCACTGGAGCTTGGGTTCATGTACGCGATGGTGTCGATGGCGCTCTTTCTCAGCTATCGGGTGCTCGACATCGCCGACCTCACCACCGACGGCAGCTTCGTGCTCGGAGCGGCGGTGTCGGTCACGCTCGCGGCGGCGGGACATCCGTTTCTCGCGCTGCTGGCGGCGATGCTCGCGGGCGCGTGCGCCGGATTTGTCACCGCCTTTCTGCAAACCAAACTCGGCGTGCCGTCAATACTCGCGGGAATAATCACAAACACCGGACTGTACACCGCAAACCTCATGGCGATGGGTTGGAAGTCGAACGCGTCGCTGCTAAAGCAGGACACGATATTCACTCTGTTCAAGGCGACCGGCATCGGCGGCGACTGGTACGAGCTGATACTCTCGGGAGTGATAGCGCTCCTCGCCGCCGCCGCGATGGTGTTCTTCCTCAACACCCGCCTGGGTCTGTCGATACGCGCCACCGGCGACAACCGCGACATGGTGCGCGCCTCGTCGATAAACCCGAACCTGACCGTCTCGGTCGGACTGTGCGTCGCAAACGCGTTCACGGCGCTCGCGGGCGCGGTCGTCGCCCAGTCGCAGAAGTCGGCGGACATCAACGGCGGCACCGGAATAGTAGTCGTCGGACTCGCCTGCCTGATAATCGGCGAGACGATAGTCGGTCGCGGAGGAATGACTCGCGGCATGATAGCCGTTATCACAGGGAGTATAATCTATCGCTTTATATACGCTGTGGCGTTGAAGACCAAGATAGTCCCGATAGACTGCCTCAAGGCGCTCACCGCGCTGATAGTCGCCCTCGCGATAGCCGCGCCGACGATAAAGAACTGGGTCGCGCTTCAGCGGCGGAAGGGTGTCGAGAGGAGGTCGCGAAATGCCTGAGAAATCTCCGATGCTCGAGCTTCGCGGCGTGTCCAAGACCTTTAACCCCGGCACGCCGAACGAAAAGCTCGCGCTCGACGGCATCGACCTCACGATGAAAAGCGGCGACTTTGCGACGATAGTCGGCTCGAACGGCGCGGGCAAGAGCACGCTGTTTAACGCCATCGGCGGCAGCTTTTTGGTGGACAGCGGAAGCGTGCGGCTGGACGGCGAGGACATCACCTATGAGAAGGAGTACCGCCGCAGCCGCTCGATAGGACGGCTGTTCCAGGACCCGATGCGCGGCACCGCTCCGCACATGACAATCGAGGAGAACCTGACGCTTGTGTACATGCACGCGTCGAAGGGCGGCGGCATATTCGGACGGGTCAGCCGAAAGGACAGGGAGATGTTCCGCGAGAAGCTCGCGCTGCTCGGCATGGGGCTCGAGGACAGGATGAAGCAGCCGGTAGGACTGCTAAGCGGCGGTCAGCGCCAGGCGCTCACGCTGATGATGGCGACGCTGATAACGCCCAAACTGCTGCTGCTCGACGAGCACACGGCGGCGCTCGACCCCGCCACGGCGGAGAAGGTGCTCGAACTGACGCGCGAAATCGTGTCCGAGCGCAGCATTACCTGCCTTATGATAACCCACAACATGCACAGCGCACTCTCGCTCGGCAACCGCACGCTTATGATGGACGGAGGCCGCATCGTGCTCGACGTTGCGGACGAGGAGCGCCGAAACCTCACCGTCGACGACCTGCTCGAACGGTTCAGGGCGGGCGCGGGCAAGCAGCTGGACAACGACCGCATACTGCTGTCATAGACGAAAAAACACGGAGACCGGGTGCCTGCCCGACCTCCGTTTTGTTGCAAGCCGCGCCGATAAGTGGTATAATGAGTCCGCACATAAAACAACCGAAAAGGAGCGACAAGAAATGGTGAACAAACTCGAATACCGTCCGACACCGAAGGAATACAAGCCGCAGGAGGTGTTCCCCGGCGTGACCCGCCCGACCGCAAAGCAGCCGGGACGCATCGAGCGCGTGGACTACACCACGTCCGGTCAGCCGAAGCACGCGTACGTCTACCTTCCGCACGGCTACGACCCCGCGAAGAAGTATGACATACTCTACCTGATGCACGGCGGCGGCGACCGCGCGGACAAATTTCTCGGCACCGACGACACCGAAAACGAGTTCAAGGGCACGCTCGACCACATGATTGAAAACGGCGACATCCGTCCGGTCATCGTCGTGTCCCCGTCCTACTACCCGATGGACGTTTCGCTCGGCGGACCGGGCAGCGCGGGCGAGCTCGTCGAGATATTCCACAAGGAGTTCGTCGACGACCTCGTTCCGGCGGTGGAGGGAAGGTACTCCACCTACGCCGCGTCGACCGACAGGGCGGGCATCAAGGCGTCCCGCGACCACCGCGCGTTCGGCGGATTCTCGATGGGCAGCTGCACCACCTGGTGGCAGTTCATCCACGGACTGGACTATGTCGCGACCTTCCTCCCCCTCAGCGGCGACTGCTGGGCGCTCGGACAGCGCGCGGGTGCGGATAAGCCGAAGGAGACCGCCGAGTTTCTGGCGGAGGCGGTCCGCAAGTCGGGCCACACGAAGAACGACTTCCGCATCTTTGCCGCGACCGGCACGAAGGACATAGCGTTCGACGCGCTCGACCCGCAGCTTGCCGAGATGAAGAAGCTCACCGACGTGTTCGACTTCGGCGAGACGGCGGAGGAGGGCAACCTCCACTACATCCTCGCGCCCGACCTCGAGCACCAGTGGGGACCCATCTGGGACTATTGCTACGACATAATGCTCGCGATATATCCGAAGAACTGAGAGGCGATCACACATGGCTAAAATCAAGACGCCGCACCGCTTCGACGTGGTGGGCAGCTTTCTCCGACCGCAGGCGCTGAAGGACGCGCGAGCCGACTTCGCCGCGGGAAGGATCACCCGCGAGCAGCTCACCGCCGTCGAGGATGACGCGATACGCTCGCTCGTCGCGCGTCAGAAGGCGGCGGGGCTTCGCGTGCTGACCGACGGCGAGTTCCGCCGCGCGACCTGGCATCTCGACTTCCAGTGGGCGTTCGACGGCGTGGGACACAGCCCGACGCAGCGCGGACTGCCCTTCCACGGCGAGGCGGCGATGGTGGACGACACCTATCTCACCGGAAAGGTGTCGCTAAAGGGCACGCACCCGTTTGTCGAGCACTTCAAGTTCGTGCAGGCGCTGGAGGACGAGAACACCGTAGCAAAGCAGACGATACCCGCGCCCGCGCAGTTCCTCGAGCAGATGATACTGCCGTTCGCGATGGAGAACACGAAGAAGTTCTACCCCGATCCGGAGGAGCTGGTCACCGACATCGCCGCAGGCTACAAGAAGGTGATACGCGACCTCTACGACGCGGGCTGCCGCAACCTCCAGCTCGACGACTGCTCGTGGGGAATGCTCGTCGACCCGTCCGCGCCGCGCATCTTCGGCACCGACGAGGCGGGACTGAAAACCTGGATGGAGCTGTTCCTCCGCATAAACAACCTGGCGATAGAGGATAAGCCGTCGGACATGGTGATAAACACCCACGTCTGCCGCGGAAACTTCCACTCCACCTACGCGTCGAGCGGCGCTTACGACCGTGTCGCCGAGACGCTGCTCGGCCGCGAGAACGTCGACGCCTACTTCCTCGAGTTCGACGACGAGCGCTCGGGCGGATTCGAGCCGCTTAGGGCGGTGAGCGGCGACAAGAAGGTGGTGCTCGGACTGATAACCAGCAAGTCGCCGGTGCTCGAGGACAAGCAGAAGGTGATAGAGCGGATACACGAAGCCGCGAAATATCTGCCGCTTGACCGCCTCGCGCTCAGCCCCCAGTGCGGATTCGCGTCCTGCGAGATAGGCAACAAGCTGACCGAGGAGGAGCAGTGGGCAAAGGTCGCGCTCGTAAAAGATATAGCAAATTCGATCTGGAGCTGACTCCAGCCGCTTGCATCCCCGCGGTGCCTGTGGTATAATATACCCAAACAATTCGTCCTCCAAGAGGGCACCGATATTTCGCGAAATCCCCGTCAGCTATTCTGAAATTGCCACGAAGGCAGTCTACCTCTCGCCAAGCGGGGAGGCGGACTGCCTTTTTGCGGTCATTCGCGATTAAGTAAATCACAAAGGAGAACACGAAATGAAGAAGTTTTTGAGCATCATCCTCGCGCTTGCGCTCGTCCTCGGTCTCACGGGCGGCGCGTTCGCGGCGGACACACCGACCTCCGCGCAGTACCCGACCGTTCCGAGCGGCGCTGCCGTGGCGGTGGTCGTCACAAGCAACGTTCGCGGGGACATCGACCTCTACCCGCAGGTAGCCGCGCTGAAAGCCGACTACGAGCGCCGCGGGCTTGAGGTGTTCCTCGCCGACGGCGGCAACTTCCTGCGCGGAAGCGTCTACGCCGCGAGCGACTTCGGCGGCAGCATAGTCGACCTGATGGACGAGGTCGGCTACACCGTCGCGGGCATCGGCGAGCGCGAGTTCGGCTGGGGCAACGCCACAACCGGCACCGAGAACCACGGCGACTTCAAGCAGTACCGCACGCTGCTCGACTTCGCGGCTGCGGAGGACGGCGTCAAGCTCGTCACCGCGACGGTTCTGAACGCCGACGGCGAGTGCGCGTTCGAGCCGTCGTACACCGTGACCACCAAGGCAGGATTCGACATCACCTTCGTCGGTGCGACCGACCTCTCCGCGCTGGGGACGTTCGCCGACGACTCGATATTCGCGGGCTATACCTTCCTCGGCGGCGAGGCGAAGTCGGAGGCGGTGAACACCGCGTTCGAGAACGCGAGCGGTCAGATAGTCGAACTTGCCGCCGATCCGTCGGGCGACACCACTGTCGAAGTCATCTTCTACGACGCGAACGGCTCGATAGTCGGCGAAAACTACGCCTTCGTCGCTGTGGAGTTCGACGATAACTCGCCGGTCGACACCGCGATAGCCGCGCGCGTCGCCGACATGAAGGACGAGCAGAAGAACGCGCCGAGCGCGTACAGCGACTACACCCTCGTCGGCGCGAACCAGGCGGCGTGCAAGGGCGAGACAAACCTCGGCGACCTCTGGGCGGACGCGCTCCGCTGGTTTGCTGTCGATGGCGGCATCGAGAACTACTTCGAGGAGGACGACGTCGCCGCGGGCAACGCGCGTATAGCGGTGGACGACAAGCACGTCGTCGCGCTGTGGAACGGCGGCAATCTCCGCGCGGACATACAGCCGGGGCTTGTCACCGCCGCCGACCTCTCCGCCGTTCTGCCCTACCCGAACAAGGTCGCGGTCGTCTACATGACCGGCGCGCAGCTTGTCGAGGCGCTCGAAGCCGCGTCGCAGGGACTGCCCTGCACCGGCGCGACCGCTTCGACGGTGAATTCGTTCATGCAGGCAAGCGGGCTTGAGTATTCGGTCGACATCTCGAAGGCGTTCGACGGCGGCGAGAAGTACGGCGAGCACTGGCGCCGCGCAAACTCGATAAACCGCGTCAGCATCGACAGCGTAAACGGCGAGGCGTTCGACGAGAGCGCGACCTACGCGGTGATAACCTCCAACGCGAACTACAACGGCATGGACTCGTCCTACATCTTCAAGGAGGCGCAGGAGGCGGACAGCCGCTCGGCGATAACCACCGCCGTTGTGCGCGACGTTGTGTGGATGTACATCAAAAACGAGCTTTCGGGCGAAATAGGCGAGCAGTACGCCGCGCCGCAGGGACGCGTCTCGATAGACGGCTATGTCGACATCCCCGCCGACGCGCTCTACCTCGACGCGATAGAGTTTGTTACCGAGCACAAGCTGATGAACGGCACCGGCGAGGGACGCTTCGAGCCGAACGCCCCGATGACCCGCGCCACCTTCGCGACGGTGCTCTGGCGCTATGCCGGCTCGCCGACCGTCGAGGACGCCGCGACCTTTGTCGACGCGGACGAGAGCTGGCATCTCGACGCGATAGCCTGGGCGCAGTCGGTCGGCGCGATAGAGGGCTACGGCGACGGCATCTTCGGCTGCGACGACCCGGTCACCCGCGAGGACGCCGCGACGATACTCTGGCGCTATGCCGGCAGCCCGTCCGCCGAGACCGCCCCGACCTTTGCCGACGCGGACGAGATATTCGGCTACGCGGCGACCGCCGTCGCGTGGGCTGGCGAGAACGGCATCCTCTCAGTCGACGCCGACGGCAATATCGCGCCCAAGCGTGAGGCTGACCGCGCCGAGCTTGCGGTGCTGTTTATGAACTACGACGCGTTTGCGCGCTCGCTTGAAAAGTAAGATGCGCGAACGGATAGAGAAGATTCTGGGCGAGGTGTCGAGGGTCATCGTCGGCAAAGACGACGTGGTCGAGACCCTGCTCACCGCGCTGCTCGCCGACGGTCACATCCTGCTCGACGACGTGCCGGGGGTGGGCAAGACGACGATGGCGGTCGCGCTCGGGCGGGTGCTCGGGCTCGACTACCGCCGCATACAGTTCACGCCCGACGTTCTGCCGAGCGACATAACCGGATTTTCGATGATAAACCGCGACAGCGGCGCGACCGAGTTCAAGCCGGGCGTCGCGCTCGCGGCGAACATCCTGCTTGCCGACGAGATAAACCGCACGTCGTCAAAGACGCAGTCGGCGCTGCTTGAGGCGATGGAGGAGGGTCAGGTGACGGTGGACGGCGCGACCTATCCGCTGAAAGACCCCTTCACCGTCATCGCCACGCAGAACCACGTCGGCACGGCGGGAACGCAGCTTCTGCCCTACGCGCAGCTCGACCGATTCCTCGTTCGGGTGAGCGTGGGCTACCCCGATTTCGCAAGCCAGGTGGACATCCTGCGCGACCGCCAGCGGTCAAACCCGGTCGACGCGCTCGAGCAGGTGACCGACCGCGACGAGGTGCTCGCCATGCGGGACGCGGTGCGCGGCGTGACCGTAAAGGACAGCGTGCTCGAGTACATAACCCGCCTGGCGATGGCGACCCGCGAGCAGGATTCGGTCGAACTCGGCGTAAGCCCCCGCGGAGCGCTCGCCGTCTGCCGCATGGCAAAGGCTCGCGCGTATGTGAGCGGACGCGACTACGCGACGCCGCAGGACGTGCGCGACGTGTTCACCGTCGTCTGCGCGCATCGGATAATACTGACGCAGAAGGCGCGGCTTGCGGGCGTGACGCCTGAGCGGGAGCTTGCCGAAGCGCTCGACTCGGTCGAGGCACCCGACGCCGTCTGATATGTGGAAAAACCGTGTGCTCTGGCTCTGCCTGATGCTCTCCGCCGCCGCGCTCTACATCTTCGGAAACAGCGCGGCGACCTTTGCGGTGCTTATGGCGGCAATATTCGCGCCGGTGCTGTCGATAGCGTCGGCGTTCCTCTTTCTGCGCGGAGTTGAGGTGTCGCTCGAACTGCCTAGGAGCTGCGCGGCGGGCGACAGTGTGGAGGCGAAGCTCGGGCTGTCGGGAGGACGGCTCAAGCCTTCGGTCGACTGCACCCTTGCCGTCGAAAATGTCTACACCGGCGAGCGAATCGAGCGCGAACTGACCGCGGGTCACGACGGTGCGGTGATAAAACTCACGCCGTCGCACTGCGGACTGGTGCGCGTGTCGACAGCCGCCGTCCGCCTGCGCGACCCGCTTGGGCTTGTGCGTCTGCGCGCGAAGGCGTCGGCGGAGCGTGAAATTCTGGTCGAGCCGAGACGGTTCGAGACGCGGATAACACTTGCGGACGATGTGGACAGCACCGCCGAAAGTGACGAATATTCGATGACAAATCCGGGCAGCGACCCGTCCGAAACCTTTGGTGTGCGCGAGTATCAGCCGGGCGACCCGATAAAGCGGATACACTGGAAACTGTCGCAGAAGTCACAAAATCTGATGCTTCGCGAGCTGGGACTGCCGATAGTCCGCCGCGCGCTGATACTGCTCGAGACGACCTTCTCCGAGGGCGAAGACCCGCGCCCCGAGCCGCTCCACGCGGCGGCGGAGGTGTTCTTCTCGGTCTCGACGGCGCTCTGCGAGCAGGAGACGGCGCACGTCGCGGCGTGGCGGCGGGGCGAAACGCTCGTCTGCCGCGAGATTGCGACGGTGGAGGACGCCGCAGTGGCGGCTGCCGAGTGGCTGTCCGAGCGACCGAGAAGCGGCGGCAGGTCGATTGCCGAGCTGTACGCCGAGACCTTCGAGCGCTGCGGCTACGCGCACGTCGCGGTGATAAGCCCTTGCGCGCCGCGCGGGGTGGAGCTGCTCTACGGCGGCAACCGCGTGACAGCGCTCTGTCCCTACGGCGGCGCGGGTTTGGAGGGTGTCCACCTGCGCGTGTTCGATGAGAAAAACTACGCCGCCGACCTGAGAGAATGGGAGTTCTAGACGAATGAAAAAGCCGTCCGAATCGCGCGGGATAGCGGTCAAAATCGCCGCGCCGCGCGAAAAATCGAGCAGCATACCGAGCCTTATTGCCGCGCTCGCCGTCACGGTGGGAGCGGCGGTCGCGGCGTGCTCGGCGCTCGAAACAGACGGCACTTTAGCGGCGATATGCGGCGCGATTGCGGTCGTTTTCGAGTGGTTCTGCGCGAAAAATCGGACGGTTTTTGCCTGCGCGAACGCCGCGATTTTGGTGGCTGTCGCGGTTCTTTCGCTCGTGTTTCACGACAGCTTCGCGGCGCTCGCGAACCGAGCGTTTGAGCTCAGCGAGAAGTATCAGATGTACGTCTACACGCGATTTTCGGCGGGAAACGCGACCGAAACCGCCGCCTTGACGACGATTTTCGCCGCCGTCGGCGCGCTCGCGGGAATCGCGTCGGTGCGTCGGCTGCGGTCGATTTTCGTCGCGATATTCGCGATTTTCGTCGCGTTTTCGGTGTATTTCGGGCTGTTTTCGACCGCCGTCCCGACGCTCGTATTCTGCGCGACGACCTTTGCCGCGGTGACGATGCGCGACCAGGAGAGCACGGCGGCAATACTAGCGATTTTGCTGACGATGGCGATGGGATTTGCGCTGTTTCCGGGCGAAAACACGAATTTGCACAACTTTACCGAGGACATCCGCGACCGATTCGGCGAGCAGCTGCTTGTTCCGGACAATGACATAAATTCAGATGAAACACCGCCGGATTTATCCTTTATAATGGTAAAACCGAACGATTTCGGCGAAATTTCCGACCTGCGCGCAGAGCAAGGAGAAAACTTCTCCGGCTCGACGCTCGGCGCGGCGCAGTCGCAGCGGATACGCATGTGGATGGTGCTGCTGATGGCGGCGCTGATCCTTGCGGCAGTAGGATTTCCGATAGTTCGCGCGTACCTGGGCGAGCGTCGGAGACGGAAGGTTTTCGCGTCGGACGACATAGCGCGGGCGGTGGACGCGATGTTCCGCGCGGCGGTCGAAAGGCTTGCGGCAGCAGGACTTGAGCGTCGGGACGCGCCGCCGTCGGTCTACGTGGACGAGGTCGCGGCGTTGGCGGCGGACGGCTATCGTGCGGCGTTTGCCGAGGCGGCAGGGCTTCGCGAGGAGGCGCTGTACAGCGGGCATCCGCTCGACGAGAGCCACCGTGCGCGGATGCGCGAATTTTTGGAGATTACCGAGCGCGAAACGCGCGATAAAATCGGATTCAGGCGGCGCATGGCGCTGAAACTCGGGCTTTTGGGAGGCGAAAAGTGATGCGAAAGTATGTCGCGGGACTGCTTGCGGTCGCGCTGCTGCTGTCGATGGCGGGCTGCCGCCGACGGGTGATAGTCGACCCCGAATTTGTCCCGCCGAGCGCCGACCAGACGCCCACGCCTACTCCCACAGCGGCTCCGACGCCGACGCCCGCTCCGCCCGAGACACCCACGCCGACGCCGACGCCTTCGCCGAGCGTCGAGCCTACGCCCGAGCCGAGCGTCGAGCCGAGCGCCGCGCCGTCCCCGGTGGTGATAGCCGCGCCGAGCGTCGAGCCGTCTGCCGAACCGTCGACCGCGCCGATAGCCGCGCCGTCCGACGCTCCCGCCGTGACCGAGACCCCGAGCGGCAAAAGCGGCGAGACAAAGCCGAACGACGAGGGCGGGGCGATCGCGACGGTGGTCGACGAGATAACCGAGTATCTCGACGCGGGACTCGGGTCGATGTACGAGTGCCAGAAGGGGTACGTCTACCTCGAGACGACCGACGACTTCACGACGGTGAACCGCTCGGACGCGCGGCACCGGCTGATACTCGACGCGGGCGGCTACAACTGCGGCGACAAGCTGCTTACCGATAAGCTGACGGTGGACGCGGGATGGGTGCTGCGCAAGAATCCGGCGGTGATGGTCAAGTGCGTCGGCTCGGACGTGCTCGGCGCGGAGGTTTCGGACAGCGCCGCGGCGGCTGCTGAGTACGCCGAATTTGTTGCGCGCGAAGGGTTTGACGGCGCGTCGGCGGTGATAAACGGACGTGTGCTGCTGCTGAGCGACGAGCTGTTCGCGACCGAGGAGGGTCGGCTGCTCGCGAAACTGTACATCGCGCGGGAGCTGTATCCGACGCTGTTCGGCGAGAGCGACATCGACGACTTCGCGGCGGAGATACGCGACGGCGGCGGGCAGGACTTAACCATCGGTGTGTTCGCCTACTGAGGCGGTGCGCACTCGCGGTTGACCTTTTGTGAAAAGTGAATGGCGGATATGTGCGGGTAAGACACATGCACCCGAATAAAACCTTTGTGCCGCAACGGATAAATGACTACACGGCGTAGCGGCGTTGCGCTGATGTGTACAGGGCAGGACACATCAGGAGTCAACAAATTCGGAATTGCACGAATCGGAATGACCAACTTCGTGGGTTATGCGGATTGTTTTTCGACCCTCCGAAAAGCTAAAATATTATACGGTGCGGAGCACCGATAATCAACTTTTGGAGGGACTTTCAATGAAACGCATTTTTGCACTTCTGCTTGCGCTTCTCATGTGCGCCGGACTGCTCGCGGGCTGCGGCAACGGTGAGGAGAATCCGCAGGGCGAACCCACGCAGAGCGGCGATCCGACGACGGCGCCGAGCTACGAGGCACCGACCGAGACAAATGAGCCTGACGAGATCGAGCTTCCGCTGACCGACGACAGCGTGAGCTTCGACTACTGGCTGCCGAGCAGCTCGTCGTTTGAGGATTTCAACTCTTACGACGACAACACCTTCTATCAGTGGATGGAGGAGCAGACCGGCGTGCATCTCAACTTCATGCACCCCGCCGGCGGCAGCGAGCGCGAGAACTTCCAGACGATGGTTCTCTCCGCCGACTACCCCGACTTCATCCAGTCGATAAAGAACTACTATGACGGCGGCGTGGACAAGGCGATAAGCGACGGCGTTATCCTTGCGCTGAACGACTATGTCGACGAGTTTATGCCGCACTACCGCGCCAAGGTCTATGAGACCGAGGAGATATTCATACAGTCGATAAGCGACCAAGGCAACCTCTGGGGCGTTCACTGCATACTCAGCGCGGGTCAGGGCGCGTGGATAGGACTCGGCATACGCGAGGACTGGCTGGGCGACGCGGGCATGACGCTCGAGGACGTCCACACCATCCAGGGATACCACGACGCGCTTGTGGCGTTCAAGAACTATACTTACGATGGCGCGGGACCGCTCGAGCTGTCCTCCGGCGGATTCCAGAACGGCGGCGGCGTGAACGGCTCGTGGAACGTCACCAGCGTGAACTTCAACAACAGCGGCATAATGAACGTGAACGGCACCGCGACCTACTCGCCGCTCGCGCCCGGATTCAAGGAGTATGTCGGCACCATGGCTGAGTGGTACGCCGAGGGCCTGATAAACACCAACTATGTCGCCGACGCCGCGTTCGCCATACCCGAGGATCGCTGGGTGAACAGCGAGGTCGGTTCGGGCGAGTTCATCTACACGATGGCGGACATGTTCGCGGCTTCGGCTGCCACGAGCGAGCTTCAGCCCGACCCGGACTTCTCGCTTGTCGCCATAGCCACCCCGAAGCAGAACGCGTCGGACGACTGGGCGACCGACTATCACGTCCGCAACGGCACACCCGAGCGCGTCAACCCGGGCAACTCGATGGGCATTTCGACCCAGTGCTCGGACGTTGAGCTCGCCTGCCGCTACTGGGACTATGTCTGGAGCAACGAGGGCATCCACGCCGCAAATTGGGGACAGATCGAGGGCGCGGAGGGTGACACCAACGCCCACTACTACGTCGATCCGACCGACGCGAACGGCGACGGCAACCTCGAGGTCTATCAGCCGTGGATGATGGAGAAGTATCAGAACCCGACCTACATCCAGACCAAGTTCTGCGTCCACAACGGACCGACCTACTGCATCTTCAACCGCGAGTGGTGCGTCACCCCGCAGCGCCTCATCGACTTCACCACCACCTGGAACGAGGTCGGCGCGGACTATATGTGGCCGGCATCGGTCACGCTGACCGCCGACGAGGGCGCGTCCGCTTCGGGCATACTCGCCAACTGCAACACCGCGGTAAACGAGTGGATCGCCTCGGTCATAACCGGCGCGCAGTCGGTGGACACCTACGACACGCTTGTCGGCACCATCCAGTCGATGAACATCGAGGAGGCTGTCGGATACTACCAGGCGGCGCTCAGCCGTTACAGCGACCGTCGCCAGTACCTGGACTAAGACAGGCGTGCCGCTGACGCCACTCGGACGGGGTCATGCCGCACTCCGAGCCGAAGACCTCGTAGAAGTAGCTGACGTTCGAGAAGCCTATGCGTTCGCTTATCTCGCGAACCGACAGCTTTGTCTCCTCCAGCAGCAGTTTCGCGTTTTCGACGCAGAAGCTGTGCTTCAGCTCGATAAACGTCCTGCCGGTGTATCTGCGTATCAGCTTTGAGAGATAGCTTCGGTCGTAGCCGAACTGCCGTGCAGCCTCGTTGAGCGTCGCGGTGGCGTAGTTCTTCTCGATGTAGCTGAGAACGAAGGTCACGTTCGAGTGTCCGTCGCTTCGGCGGGTGTAGACGCGGCCGTCGCCTCCCGCCTGCGCGCGGTAGAAGGCGCACATCAGCGAGATGAAGTGGCACTTGACAAGCTCCGCCGACAGCACGTCCGGGTCGAGAAACTCGCTTAGCAGCATATTCGCCGCGTGCTCGGCTTCGAGGCTGCCCCGCGCCGACAGGTGGAGGTATCCGCCCCGACCGCCGCTGAGCATCTCGTATATCGAGCCGCAGGGCGCGAGCGAACGCAGCAGCGCGGGGGACAGAAAGTCCGGTTTGAGGATGATGTTCACCGCTATGGTGTCCTCCGAGCAGGCGTCCACCGAGTGCGACTCGCCCGGCGCTATCATCAGCAGGTCGCCCTCGCCCATCGTCACGTTGCCGCCGTCCAGACGGTGGGTTATCCGTCCGCGCAGCAGGTACATCAGCTCGAAGTGCGGATGTGTGTGGCGGGGTATCGCCCTCGTCGCGTAGTGGGTGGAGAAGGAGATGTGCGTCGTTGTGTCGAGAATGTCGATTATCGTGTTCTCGGTGCTGTCATCGGTGGTGAGATTGAACCGTCCCGCACGCCACTCACGGCTGCCGTGGGCGTAGATGCTGGTGACGGTGAACCTGCGCAGTTTTTCGCATATCGTCGCTCTGTCCATATGCCTGACCTCCCTTCGTTCTAATCGGATTATATCACAAAAGCACACAAAAGCGTAGCACTGGATTGGTCTAAAATGCCGCATATACCCATATATAGCACACATTAGGTCATTGATATATTTCGATTTTGCAGACAGACGGGGATGCGAGGAGGGACGGTGAACACCGTCTCTTTTTTGTTTTCAAATTTTGTCAGGAAACAAGATAGGCGTGGACAACGACAACATAGATATGTTATAATACTTTCGCAAAGGCATAGCGGATCGGGAAGGGAGTGGTTTATGAACATACTGCACCTGAAATATGCGGTAGAGATAGCGGGGACCGGCTCGCTCAACAAGGCCGCGGAAAACCTGTACATGGGTCAGCCGAACCTCAGCCGCGCGATAAAGGAGCTCGAGTCGTCGCTCGGAATAACCATCTTCGAGCGCTCGGCAAAGGGCATGGTCGCGACCGCCGAGGGCGAACGGTTTCTGCGGTACGCGCGGAACATCCTCGCGCAGATAGACGAGATGGAGGAGGTCTTTCGGCAGGGCGGTGAGGCAAAGCAGAAGTTTTCGATATCCGTCCCGCGCGCCTGCTATATATCGGCGGCGTTTGCCGAATTTTCCAAGACGATAGACAGGAGCGCACCGGCGGAGCTTGTGTACAAGGAGACGAACGCGTCCCGCGCGGTGAAGAACATCCTCGAAGCCGACTACAAACTCGGAATTATCCGATATGCCGAAAATCACGACCGCGAGTTTCGCAAGATGCTAGACGAGAAGGGGCTCATTTACGAGACTGTGACCGAGTTTGGCTACCGCCTGGTGATGAGCGAGAGACATCCGCTCGCGCCGAAGGAGGACGTGCGGTTCGACGACCTCAAACCGTACACCGAGATAGCGCACGCCGACCCGTATGTGCCGTCGCTGCCCTCCGCCGCGGTGATAAAGGAGGAGCTGCCCGACGACATCGAGAGGCGGATATTCGTCTTTGAGCGGGCAAGCCAGCTTGAGCTGCTGAGCGAGAACAGCGACACCTTCATGTGGGTGTCCCCCATGCCGCAGAAGCTGCTCGACAGATATTCGCTTGTGCAGAAGGTGTGCCGCGACAACACCCGCGTGTACAAGGACGTGCTGATATACCGCAAGGACTATCACCTCAGCGAGCTGGACAAGCGGTTTATAACCGAGCTTACCCGTTCGCGGCGGCAGTATCTGTGACAAAAAGCGGCGGTCGGGGTGAGCTGCTTTTGTTCACTATTCGGATATATCCGAATAGGCAATAGGCATATGTAAAAGACGCAATTCCCAAAGCATATCACTTGTGTTAAACTTTTAACAGATAGAGGAGATACCCCCGAACCTCAAACCAATCCGTAGGGAACAGGAGGCATAATTCATGGCTGTAAAAGAGTTCGAGATAGTGGACAGCGTGGAAAAGTTGGAGGCTGCCATCGCGCGTGTTCGCGCGGCGCAGCGCAAGTTTGCCACATACACCCAGGAGCAGGTGGACGCGATATTCCTCGCGGCGGCGACCGCGGCGAATAAGCAGCGCATAGAGCTTGCCAAGATGGCGGTCGAGGAGACCGGCATGGGCGTTGTGGAGGACAAGGTCATTAAGAACCACTACGCTGCCGAGTACATCTACAACGCGTATCGCACCACCAAGACCTGCGGCGTCATCGAGGAGGACAAGGCATACGGCATAAAGAAGGTCGCCGAGCCTATCGGTCTGGTCGCGGCGGTCATTCCGACTACCAACCCGACTTCGACCGCGATATTCAAGTGCCTCATCTCGCTCAAGACGCGCAACGGCATAATCATCAGCCCGCACCCGCGCGCCAAGGGATGCACCATCGCGGCGGCGAAGGTCGTGTACGACGCGGCTGTCGCAGCCGGCGCGCCGGAGGGCATTTTCGGCTGGATAGACGTTCCGTCGCTTGAGATGACCAACCTCATCATGAAGGAAGCGGACATCATCCTCGCGACCGGCGGCCCGGGAATGGTCAAGGCGGCGTACTCGTCCGGCAAGCCGGCTCTCGGCGTCGGCGCGGGCAACACCCCGGCGATAATCGACGACACCGCCGACATTCTGCTCGCGGTCAACTCGATAATCCACTCCAAGACCTTCGACAACGGCATGATATGCGCGTCCGAGCAGTCGGTCATCGTGCTTGACAAGGTGTACGACGTAGTCAAGAGCGAGTTCGCGGCTCGCGGATGCTACTTCCTCGACCCCGCCGAGACCGAGAAGGTTCGCAAGACGATAATCATAAACGGCGGACTTAACGCCAAGATAGTCGGACAGAAGGCGGCGCGCATCGCCGAGCTTGCGGGCGTCAGCGTTCCGGAGGGAACGAAGATACTCATCGGCGAGGTGGAGAGCGTTGAGCTGAGCGAGGAGTTCGCTCACGAGAAGCTGTCGCCGGTGCTTGCGATGTACCGCGCGAAGAACATCCGCGAGGCGTTCGAGAAGGCGGAGCAGCTTATCGCCGACGGCGGCTACGGCCACACCAGCTCGATATACCTCAACGCCACCACCGAGCAGGCGAAGCTGGACGAGTTCGCGGCGCGCATGAAGACCTGCCGCATCCTCGTCAACACTCCCTCCTCGCAGGGCGGCATCGGCGACCTGTACAACTTCAAGCTCGCTCCGTCGCTCACGCTGGGCTGCGGCTCGTGGGGCGGAAACTCGGTGAGCGAAAACGTCGGAGTTAAGCATCTGATAAACATCAAAACCGTCGCCGAGAGGAGAGAGAATATGCTTTGGTTCCGCACGCCCCAGAAGATCTACATCAAGAAGGGCTGCCTGCCGGTCGCGCTCGACGAGCTTGGCACGGTCATGGGCAAGAAGAAGGCGTTCATCGTCACCGACAGCTTCCTTTATAACAACGGCTACACCAAACCGATAACCGACAAGCTCAGCGAGATGGGCATAGCCTACTCCTGCTTCTTCGATGTCGCGCCCGATCCGACGCTCGCCTGCGCAAAGGCGGGTGCCGAGCAGATGCGCGCGTTCGCTCCCGACTGCATCATCGCTCTGGGCGGCGGCTCGGCGATGGACGCGGCTAAGATAATGTGGGTGCTGTACGAGCATCCGGAGGCAGACTTCATGGACATGGCGATGCGCTTTGTCGACATCCGCAAGCGCATCTACACCTTCCCGAAGATGGGCGAGAAGGCATACTTCGTCGCCATCCCGACCTCGGCGGGCACCGGCTCGGAGGTCACTCCGTTCGCGGTCATAACCGACGAGAAGTCGGGCGTCAAGTACCCGCTCGCAGACTATGAGCTGCTGCCGAACATGGCGATAATCGACACCGACTTCCACATGTCCGCGCCGAAGGGACTTACCGCGGCGAGCGGCATCGACGCCGTCACCCACGCGCTCGAGGCTTATGCCGCGATGCTCGCGACCGACTACACCGACGGTCTCGCGCTGAAGGCGCTCAAGACGATATTCGCCTACCTGCCGCGCGCTTACGACAACGGTCAGACCGACGTTGAGGCGCGTGAGAAGATGGCTAACGCCGCTACGATGGCGGGCATGGCGTTCGCAAACGCGTTCCTCGGCGTCTGCCACTCGATGGCGCACAAGCTGGGCGCGTTCCACCACCTGCCGCACGGCGTCGCAAACGCGCTGATGATAGAGGAAGTGCTCCGCTTCAACGCGAGCGAGACTCCGGTCAAGATGGGCACCTTCTCTCAGTACGACCATCCGCACACCCTGCGCCGCTACGCCGAGGTCGCCGAGTATCTCGGAATTGCCGGCAAGACCGACGAGGAGAAGCTGGAGGGTCTCATTAAGGCGATAAACGACCTGAAGAAGCGCGTCGGCATAAAGGAGACCATCAAGGACTACGGCATAGACGAGAAGGACTTCCTCGACCGTCTCGACGACATGGTCGAGCAGGCATTCGACGACCAGTGCACCGGCGCAAACCCGCGCTATCCGCTGATGAGCGAGATAAAGCAGATGTACCTCAACGCCTACTATGGCAAGCACTTTGTCGAGCCGAAGATGCCGACCGACGCCGGTCACATCAAGTCGACCGACGCAAGCCCCGTTAAGCAGGCATACACCAAGGGCCGCAAGCAGAAGTAAGGAGGAGAGAACATGAAACTGGATAGAGTTATCGCAGTTCGTACTTCCAAGACGATATACCGCGACGGAGACCTCTGCATAAAGCTGTTCGACGAGAGCTACTCCAAGGCGGATATACTCAACGAGGCGCTCAACCAGGCGCGCATAGAGGAGACCGGCATACTCATGCCGCACCTCCAGGAAGTCACCACCATCGACGGCAAGTGGGCTATCGTAAACGAGTTCATAAAGGGCAAGACGCTGGCGCAGATGATGCAGGAGGATCCCGACAACTACGACAAGTACATGGAGCAGTTCGTCGACCTTCAGCTCAGCATCCACAGCCACAAGTGCCCGATGCTCAACCGCATCAAGGACAAGATGCAGCGCAAGATAAGCGCGACCGACCTGGACGCGACCACCCGCTACGACCTGCACGCGCGTCTGGACAGCCTGCCCACCCACGACAAGGTGCTTCACGGCGACTTCAACCCGTCGAACGTGATAATCTCCGACGACGACGGCAAGCCGTATGTCATCGACTGGGCGCACGCCACTCAGGGCAACGCCTCCGCCGATGCCGCGCGCACCTACCTGCTGTTCTGGCTCGCGGGCGACATGAACGGCGCGGAGAAGTACCTCGACCTGTTCTGCAAGAAGAGCGACACCGCTCGCCAGTATGTCCAGAAGTGGCTGCCCATCGTCGCCGCGTCGCAGTCGGTCAAGGGCAAGCCGGAGGAGCGCGAGTTCCTGCTCAGCTGGGTCGGAGTTGTGGACTACCAGTAATCAAGCCTAAACTAGGGAGGTTTTATCATGAAAAAGGTCAAGATCTGCATCGGAAGCTCCTGCCATCTCAAGGGTTCGCGCCAGATAGTCGAGGAGCTTCAGTACCTCGTCAAGGAGCACAACCTTCAGGACAAGGTCGAGCTGGGCGGCACCTTCTGCATGGGCAACTGCGTAAACGGCGTGTCGGTCACCGTCGACGACGAGCTGTTCTCGGTCAGCCCCGAGACCGCCAAGGAGTTCTTCGAGAAGGAGATCCTGGCAAAGGTCGGCTGAGTCGACCGGAAAACGCTTAAAAAGAACAAGAGGCGTATCGCTTGGTACGCCTCTTGTTCCGAAGTCTTTTATCCAGAGGTATCGCTATGATTGAATATCTTAAACTTAACAGCACCAACTGCAAAAACTGCTACAAGTGCATCCGCCACTGCCCGATAAAGTCCATCCGATTCTCGGCGGGTCAGGCGCACATCGTGCCCGAGGAGTGCATCCTTTGCGGCGAATGCACCGTCATCTGCCCCCAGAACGCGAAGGAGATACGCTCGGACGTCGAGCGCGCGAAGGTGCTCGTCTCCGAGAACCCGCGCGTGGCGGTGAGCCTTGCGCCGTCGTTTGTGGCGCGCTATGGCTGCGGCATAGACGAGATGCGCCGCGTGCTCGGCGAGCTCGGATTTGCCGACATCGAGGAGACCGCGAACGGCGCGAAGCTGGTCAAGGACGAGTACGACCGCCTCTGCCGCGAGGGCAGCCACAACGTGATAATCAGCACCTGCTGCCACTCGGTAAACCTGCTTGTGCGCAAGCACTTCCCCGAGGCGCTGCAGGCTCTGGCGCGCGTGGTCACGCCGATGTACGCCCACTGCGAGAGCATAAAGAAGCGCATGCCCGACGCAAAGACGGTGTTCATCGGACCCTGCCTCTCCAAGAAGGCGGAGGCGGAGGACTACCCCGGCGTTGTCGACTGCGTGCTCACCTTCGACGAGCTTGACCAGTGGCTTTCGGAGAAGGGCATAAAGATTTCGCCGAAAGCCGACGAACAGAAGGGCGGCAAGACCCGTCTCTTCCCGACTACCGGCGGCATCCTTCGCTCGATGGCGTGCGACATGGGCGACTACACCTACATGGCGGTGGACGGCGCGGACAACTGCATATCGGTGCTGAGGGACGTGTCGGCGGGTAAGCTCGACCACGTCTTCATCGAGATGAGCATCTGCCCGGGAAGCTGCATCGGCGGTCCGGCGATGGGGGATAAGCGCACCGAGATGGTTCGCAACCGCCGCGCTGTCGACCTGGCGTCGGGAAATGAGGACTTCGAGGTCGAGACGCTCTCCGACGACGAGATGAAGCGCGACCACTCGTACATAGGCGTCAAGGCGGCGCTGCCCGGCACGAAGGCTATCGAGGAGATACTTCGCAAGATGGGCAAGACCAAGCCGGAGGATGAGCTGAACTGCGGAAGCTGCGGCTATAACACCTGCCGCGAGAAGGCGATAGCGGTCTATCAGGGCAAGGCTGACCTGTCGATGTGCCTGCCCTTCCTCAAGGAGAAGGCGGAGAGTTTTTCCGACAACATTCTGGATAATACGCCAAACGGTATACTCGTTGTAAACTCGGCGCTCGAGGTGCAGCAGATAAACCGCGCGGCGCTCGAGCTGCTCAATCTGCGTTCGCCGCAGGACGTGCTCGGCGAGCCGGTGATACGCATACTCGATCCCGCGCCGTTCGGTGAGGCGCTCGAGACCGACGAGGACATCCGCGCGCGCCGCGCCTATCTCGCCGAATACCGCCGCACGGTGGAGCAGACGATAGTCCACGACCGCAAGGACGGTTCGCTGCTCTGCATCATGCGCGACATAACCGCCGAGGAGGCTGAGCGCGAGCGCAAGGACACGATAGCGCACAGCACCATCGAGATAACCGACGCGGTTGTCGAAAAGCAGATGCGCGTCGTGCAGGAGATAGCGTCGCTGCTCGGCGAGACCACCGCAGAGACCAAGATAGCGCTGACAAAGCTGAAGGAGTCGCTTGCAAATGAGTAATCTCGGAAACAAGACGAGCCTCTGCACCGACGCGGGCTATATGTCCCGCAACAAGCACGGCGAGCAGCTATGCGGCGACCATGTCGAGATAATCGAGAAGGAGGACGGCACGCTGATACTCGTGCTCGCCGACGGTCTTGGCAGCGGAGTGCGCGCGTGCATACTGTCGACGCTCACCTCGCGGATAATCTCCACGATGATGGCGGAGTCGATGAGCCTCGAGGAGTGCGTGGAGACGATAGCGGCGACGCTGCCGGTCGACCCCGCGCGCGACGTGGCGTACTCGACCTTCACGATAATCCGCATCGCTCCCGGCGGCGGAGAGGCGGAGATAATCCAGTATGACAACCCGGGCGTGATAATGCTCCGCGACGGAAAGCTCCTAGAGTTTGACAAGACGATGAGCACCATCGGCGGCAAGAAGATATTCCGCTCGAAGATAAAGACCGCCGAGGACGACGTGTTCGTCGCGATGAGCGACGGCGTTGAGCACGCTGGCATAGGCGGACGGTACAACTTCGGCTGGAAGCGCACCGACATCGCCGAGTGGCTGGAGGGGCTTTACAACGTGGGCTTTACCGCGAAGACCATCTCCACCATCCTCGTCGACGAGTGCGTAAAGCTGTACGGCAACGAGCCGGGCGACGACACCACCGCGGCGACGATACGCATACGCCGCCGCGAGCCGATGAACTTCATGATGGGACCGCCCGCGAATCCGGACGATCTCGGCAAGATGCACGCGCTCTTCTTCTCGAAGGAGGGCGGACGGATAATCTGCGGCGGAACGACCTCGCAGCTGGCGGCGAAGTACCTCGGCAAGGAGGTCGTGCCGGTGCTCGACTACTCCGACCCGGACATCCCGCCGATAGCGACCGTCGAGGGCGTGGACCTCGTGACCGAGGGCGTGGTGACGGTGAGCCGTGTGCTCGAATACGCGCGCGACCATCTGGACGAGAACAAGCTCTACTCCAAGTGGAACACCGGACGCGACGGCGCGTCGAGGATAGCGCGCAAGCTGTTCGAGGAGGCGACCGACATAAACTTCTTTGTCGGACGGGCGGTCAATCCCGCGCACCAAAACCCGAACCTGCCGATAAACTTCAACATCAAGATGCAGCTTATAGACGAGCTTGCGGACTGCCTGAAAAAGATGGGCAAGAGGATAAAGGTCAGTTATTTCTAATCAGCCGGAGGACAGTATGAAGAAATTTGACACAAAAGTACAGCTGCTGAAGTACAATGTGCTCAGCGCGGTCGCCCGCCACGCGTGGAACGGCGACCTTGCCGAGAAGGTGCTGGACATTCCGAACGAGATAGTGCCGGGCAAGACCGCGACCATGCGCTGCTGCGTCTATAAGGAGCGCGCCATCGCCGCGGAGCGCGTCAAGATAGCGATGGGCGGCGACAAGTCGAACCCCAACGTCATCGAGACGATAGACATCGCCTGCGACGAGTGCCCGGTCGGCGGCTATACCGTAGGCGAGAACTGCCGCGGGTGCATCGCCCACCGCTGCGAGGAGGTCTGTCCGCGCGGAGCGATAACCTTTGACGAGAACCAGAAGGCGCACATCGACAAGGAGAAGTGCGTCGAGTGCGGTCGCTGCGCGAAGGTGTGCCCCTATGCCGCGATAGCGAAGCAGACCCGTCCCTGCGAGAACGCCTGCAAGGTGGGCGCCATCTCCCGCAATCCCGAGACGAACGCCGCCGAGATAGACAACTCGAAGTGCATCTCCTGCGGCGCGTGCGTCTACACCTGCCCGTTCGGCGCGATAGTGGACAAGAGCTTCATCCTCGACGTCGTGCGGATGCTCAAGAAGGCGGAGGCGACCGGCGAGTACAAGCTGTACGCGGTGGTTGCGCCGTCGGTGTCCAGCCAGTTTGTCTACGCAAAGCTAGGTCAGGTGATAAGCGGCATTAAGAAGCTCGGCTTCCACACGGTCATCGAGGCGGCACTCGGAGCGGACATGGTCGCGTATGCCGAGGCGGGCGAGCTTGCGGAGAAGGGATTCCTCACCAGCTCCTGCTGCCCCGCGTTTGTCGACTACATCCACAAGAGCTTCCCGACGCTTGTCGACCACATATCGCACAACCTCTCGCCGATGGCGACGATAGCGAAGTATATCAAGGATACCGACCCGTCGTCGAAGGTGGTGTTCATCGGGCCGTGCACCGCCAAGAAGATGGAGATACAGAAGCCGGAGGTGTCGCCGTACATCGACAGCGCGCTCACCTTTGAGGAGCTTCAGGCGCTGTTCGACGTGCTCGACGTGGACATAACCATGCTCGAGGAGGACGTTCTCGACAACGCCAGCTACTTCGGACGCATCTTCGCGCGCTCGGGCGGACTAAGCGACGCGGTCAAGCAGGCACTCAAGGAGCGCGGTCAGGAGGACTTCGAGCTGAAGCCCTGCGCGTGCGACGGCATTGAAGCCTGCCGCGTGGCGCTGCTCAAGGCGTCGAAGGGCGTGCTTCCCGAGAACTTTATCGAGGGCATGGCGTGCGTCGGCGGATGCATCGGCGGCGCGGGATGCCTGACCCACGAGGAGAAGGACAAGAAGCAGGTGGACAAGTACGGCGAGGAGGCGCTCGAGAAGAATATAACCGACGCGATAAGCATTTACGGACTCGCAAAGAAGTAAAAACGAAGCGCTAAGGCAGACACATAGGCGGATTAACGCCAAACCGACTAACGACCGCGGAGAGCAAGCCCCGCTTGCTCGGGAGCGGGATTGTCGGTAAGCGTTAAGACGGCGTAATGTGTCCAGCCGAAGCGTGACACAAAAAGACCCCCAAGGGGGTCTTTTTGTATCTATATCTGTCCGTGAGTTTTGAACGCCATCTCCGCCACCATGTCCAGCGCCGCCGACTCTATCCGCTTCGGCTGAGGCTTGAAGAACTCGACGATCGGTTCGTTTTTCTTGATGTTCCACAGTCCCGCGACCTGTCCGTCTATCGCTATCGTCGGAAGGCATATGCCCGACTTGAGTATCACCGCCTTGCGGTACTCGTCGGGAAGCGCGGCGCCGCGGTCGGTGTAGCTGACGATGTAGGGGTCGAAGCCGCTGAGCAGCGTTATGTGCGGGATGTCGGGAAGGTCGTCGACGTCGACGTTCGAGCAGTAGTAGACGCTCCGTCCGTTCGAGCCGATTATCCTGAGACCGCGCGGCTCAAACCCCGACGCCTCGCCTTTGCGAAGTCCGAAGAACCACTCGGCGTCGGCGGTGGTGGCGGGTCCGTACACCTCGAAGAATCGGCGGAGAAGTATGTCCAGCGCCTCGGCTCGGGTGAGGGTCGGCTCGGCGTTTATCAGGTCGAAGTCGCGGCTCGTCATGTTTCGGAAGGACACCCGACCCTGCCGCGCGAGGTAGACGAATATCCCGCCCCACGGCGAGAACAGCCGCTCCACCGTCTCCCGCTCGAAGCGGTCGGCGAATATCTTGCGCATCTCGGCGCGCGAGTAGACACCGTCGTTCATCAGGGCGATGACCTCCTCCGCGACCTCGTCCGCCTGCTCGTCGGGAATGCCGAACCACGCCCAGGGCACGGCGTCGGCGTGGAGCGCGAGCAGCAGCGGAAGCTCGGAGTAGTCGACGCCGTGCAGCGTGCCGCGATAGAGCCAGGTCTTTATCAGCCTGTCCCTCCAGCCCGCAAGCCCCGCGCCGCGTATCACCGCCGAGAACGCCACGTTGCGGTGAAACCAGCAGTGCAGACCGAGCAGCTCGTTTGAGAGATCCACTATGTCGTCGCACTTTCGCGAGAGGTAGAGTCCGTGCATCCGCCGGCGTATCGTCTCCTCGGTGAATTTCTCCATGCCATCGTCCTCCTGTCGACGCTCGAACGTCCGTGCGCCGCTTTTCTCCATTGTAACATATCCCGACGCGCCGCGCAAGCGTCCGTCTTGCACTTTTTTCGCGGCTGATATATAATAATCGCATACGAAAGGGAGTGAGGATATGCGGCTTGCGATATGCGACGACCGCTCGGAGGACAGCGGCATCGTCGTCGGACTGGTCGAGGACTGGGCGTCGGCGCGGGGCATATCCGCACAGTACGAGGTGTTTCCGTCCGCCGAGGCGCTGCTATTCCGCGCGGAGGAGGTGCGGTTCGACATGCTGCTTTTAGACATCGAGATGGGCGGCATGGACGGCGTGACGCTCGCGAAGCGCGTCCGCTCGGACGACCGCACGGTGCAGATAGTGTTCATCACCGGCTACACCGACTACATCGCGGAGGGCTACGACGTGGCGGCGCTGCACTATCTGGTAAAGCCGGTGTCGCGGGAAAAGTTTTTCACCGTGCTCGACCGCGCCTTCGAGAAGATGCGCCAGTCCGCCCGCGTGCTCGACCTCGAGATAGGCGGCGAGATGGTGCGCGTGCCGCTGTACGAGCTGAAATATCTCGAAGTGATAAAGAACTACGTCACGCTGCACGCGTCGAGCGACTACACCGTCAAGAGCGCGCTGAAGGACTTTGAGCAGAGGCTTGACGAGCGGTTCTTCCGCATCGGCCGCGGCGTGATACTAAACCTCGAACAGATACGCCGCGTGACAAAGCAGGAGGTCACGCTGATGAGCGGCGAAAAGATACCCCTCCCGCGTGGGATGTACGAGCCGCTCAACCGCGCGATAATAGCCCACGACTGACAAAAAGGAGAACGCGAAATGCTGTTTGACAGGCGCATAGACAAAAAGATCGAGGCATACCAGCGCGAGCTTATCGACACCCACTACCGCGAGGTGGAGAACATGTACCGCCAGATGCGCGGATGGCGTCACGACTACCGAAACCACATCCAGGCGATGAAGGTGTACGCCGAGCGGGGCGACCTGGACGCGATAAAGCAGTATCTAGACATGCTGGACACCGACCTCGCGACGGTGGACACGGTGATAAAGAGCGGCAACGCGATGGTGGACGCGATACTCAACAGCAAGATATCGCTCGCGCGGTCGCGTCAAATAGAGGTGCACGCCGACGCGCACGTTCCGGTGAAGCTGAGCATATCCGAGCTTGACCTCTGCTGCATACTCGGCAATCTATTCGACAACGCGATAGAGGCGAGCATGGCGCTTCCGGCGGACGAGCGGCAGATACGCGTGTACATGGACATAAAGGGCAGCCAGCTCTATGTGTCCTTCACCAACTTCACCGCGGTCGGCAAGATGAAAAAGCAGGGCGGGCGGTTCGCCACCACCAAGGGCGAGGGTCACGGCTTCGGGCTTAGGCGGATGGACGCGATAGTCGAGCGCATCGGGGGCTACCTCAGCCGCAACAGCGAGGACGGCGCGTTTACCACCGAGATACTGCTTCCGCAGGACGAGCCGACCGACTGAGCGACCCGCGCGTGCAATTCGTCCCCGAATATGAACGATTCGTCCCCCGATTTTTCGCTCGGGGGATTTTTGTGCTAGTATATCGTCGAGGTGAGAGACATGAAAAAGAAGCGGTACAACATGCTGACAAACACGCTGTTCATGTTCGGACGCGCGTGGAGGTACAACAAGGCGGCGATGATAATTCCCATCGTCGAGGGACTGGTGCTGGTGGGAAGCGGGCTTGCGAACCTGCTCGTCTCCCCGATGATAGTCTCGAAGGTGGAGCAGTCGGTGCCGATAGGCGAGCTTATGGCGACGATCGCCCTGTTCACCGGCGCGCTCATCCTGCTTAACGCCGCGCGGCGGTACATCGAGACGAACAATCTCTTTCCGGGCGTGGTCGTGCGCTGTCGGATAATGGGGGAGATAAACGACAAGTTCTGCACGACATCCTATCCGAACATCGACGACCCGAAGTTTATCCAGCTTACCGAGAAGGCGCTGCGCTGCTGCACTCAGAACAGCGCCGCGGCGGAGGGCATCTGGTCGACGATAAAGGATTTGATACGCGACATCGGCAGCTTTGTCATCTGCATAATCTTCTTGTCGAATCTAAACTGGATATTACTGATTGTAATCGTAGTCACGACGGTGATAGGCTATCTCGTCAGCAGAAAGGCGAACATGTGGGACTACTACCACCGCGAGGAGCTGGAGAAATACTACAACCATGTGAGCTACTTCGCGCAGCGCGCGGCGGATGAGAAGTTCGCAAAGGACGTGCGCGTCTTCGGGCTTCGCGGGTGGATAGAGGAGCTGTACGAAAAGTCGATAGCGCTCGTCCACGGATTTTTAGCGCGAAAGGAGAAGAAGCTGCTGGTCGGCGGAGTGGCGGACGTGCTGCTCGGCTTTCTGCGAAACGGCGTGGCGTACTTCTTCCTGATAAGCATGGCGCTCGGCGAGGGACTGAGCGCGGCGGAGTTCCTGCTCTACTTCACGGCGGTGAGCACCTTTACGGCGGGGCTTACCGGCGTGATAAACGACCTGGTCGAGCTACACAAGCACACGATAAGCCTGGTGAGCGTCCGCGAGCTGCTTGACCGCGACGAGCAGTTCAAGTTCGACGGCGGCGCCGATGTGGACATCGACCCGACTGCTCGCTGCGAGATACGCTTCGAGCACGTCAGCTTCCGCTATCCCGGCGCGGAGACCGACGTTATCCACGACCTGAACCTCACGATACACGCGGGCGAAAAGCTGGCGGTTGTCGGACTGAACGGCGCGGGCAAGACGACGCTCGTAAAGCTGATGTGCGGCTTCTACGACCCTACGGATGGACGCGTGCTGCTTAACGGTCGGGACATCCGCGAGTTTGACAGACGGCAGTACTACAGGCTGTTCGGCGCGGTGTTCCAGGACTTCTCGGTGCTGCCGGTGGCGCTGGAGGAGAACGTCGCGCAGCGGTCGGAGGACATCGACGAGGCGCGTGTGTGGGACTGCCTCGACCGCGCGGGACTTGTGGAGAAGGCGAAGTCGCTGCACTCGGGGATAAAGACATCCATCGGACGCGAGGTGGACGAGGACGGCGTGGAGCTGAGCGGCGGCGAGACACAGCGGCTGATGCTCGCACGCGCGCTGTACAAGAACGGCCCGATACTGGTGCTTGACGAGCCGACCGCCGCGCTCGACCCCATCGCCGAGAACGACATCTACATGAAGTACAGTGACATGACCGCCGGACGGACGTCGGTGTTCATCTCCCACCGCCTCGCGTCCACGCGGTTCTGCGACCGGATACTGTTCATCGCGGACGGCGGCATAGCGGAGGAGGGCACGCACGACGAGCTTATCGCGCGCGGAGGGAAGTACGCGGAGCTGTTCCACGTCCAGAGCCGCTACTATCAGGACGATTTCGACGGGGAGGAGAAGATATATGGCTGAGAAGATAAAACTGCGCGACGTCGCGCGAATGAGCATCCGCGGTGCGAAGATAAACGGAGAAAATTCGCCGGGTGTGTACCGCGCGCTGTTTCTCTCAAAGGCGTTCGCGTCGCTGAGCCCCTACGCGACGATATGGCTCTCGGCGCAGCTCATAGGCGAGCTTGCGGGCGGTCGCGACCCGAACCGTCTGTGGATGTGGGTGATACTTACGGTGGCGGTGACGGCGGTCTGCGGGCTTGTAAACGCCTGCCTGACCCGCTGGCGCGCGTACAAGATGGGCAACATCTGGGACGAGGGCTACAAGTGCTACAACAAAAAGCTGCTGGCGCTCGACTTCGAGACGGCGACCGACCCCGAGCTTCGCGACAAGCTGAGCCAGATTCGACAGATGCAGAACTGGCGGAGCTTCGGGTTGCTCCAGCTCATTTATTCGTTTGACAACCTGGTCGGCGGCGTGTTCACGGTGCTCGGCGCGGTGGCGCTCTGCGTGACGCTGTTCGTTCAGCGGGTGCCGTCGAGCGGAGGAGGGCTTACCGTGCTGAACAGCCCGCTGTTCGCGCTCGCGATACTTGCGGTGCTCGTGCTGCTGGCGCTCGGCTCGGCGTACTTCGGAAGCCTTGTGGACAAGATTTGGATGGATCACGCGGAGGACGCGAAGCGCGGCAATCGCGCGTTCAGCTTCTTCGGATATGAGCCGTTCGACGATCGCAAGCGCGGCGCGGACATCCGCATATACGCTCAGGACAAGGTGTTCGTCAGCCACTTCATCAAGGAAGCGGACAACTTCGGCAAGACCTCAAAGGCGCTGCGCGGTCGGGGAGGACTTGCCGCCGCGGTCGACGGCGCGCTCAGCGCTCTGCTGATAGGCGCGGTCTACCTGTTCGTCTGCCTCAAGGCTTACGGCGGCGCGTTCGGCGTGGGCGAGGTGACGCAGTATGTCGGCGCCCTGACCGCGCTCGGCGGTGGCATATCCATGCTTCTGCACTTCTGCGGTGTCATGGTTCGCAACGCGCCGCACCTGAAAAACGCGCTCGAGTTCCTCGACACCGAGGGCAGGATGTACCAGGGCAGCCTCACCACCGAGAAGCGCGCCGACCGCAACTATCAGGTCGAGTTCCGCGACGTGTCCTTCAAGTATCCGGGAAGCGACGACTGGTCGCTTAGGCACGTCTCGATAAAGTTCGACGTGGGCAGAAGGCTTGCGGTGGTGGGCGAGAACGGCAGCGGCAAGACGACCTTTATCAAGCTGCTCTGCCGTCTCTACGACCCGACGGAGGGCGAGATTCTGCTAAACGGCATCGACATCCGAAAGTACAACTACGACGACTACATGAAGATCTTCTCGGTCGTGTTCCAGGACTTCATGCTGATGAGCCAGCCGCTCGGAGCGAATGTCGCCGGCGCGAGCAGCTACGACCGCGAGCGGGTGGAAAAGAGCCTGCGCGACGCGGGATTTGACGAGCGCGCGAGCCGTATGTCGCGGGGGCTTGACACCTACATCTACCGCGACCTCGACGAGAGCGGAGTGGAGGTGAGCGGCGGCGAGGCGCAGAAGATAGCCATCGCCCGCGCGCTGTACAAGGACGCGCCGTTCATCGTGCTCGACGAGCCGACTGCCGCGCTCGACCCCATCGCCGAGGCGGAGATATACGAGCGGTTCGGCACGATCGTCGGCGACCGCACCGCCATCTGCATATCCCACCGGCTGTCCAGCTGCAAGTTCTGCGACGAGATAACCGTGTTCGACCACGGACAGGTGGTGCAGCAGGGCAGTCACGAGAGCCTGCTTGCCGACGAGGACGGGCTGTACGCGCGGCTGTGGAACGCCCAGGCGCAGTACTACAAGGAGCACGAGCGGGAGGCGTACGAGCGGTTGGTGTGACCGAAAGCGCAACAAAAAAACAGGCGAGCATCGCTCGCCTGTTTTTGTATCCTGTTTAGCCGAGGAGCAGCTTGTCGTCCGCCTCATCCGAACCGCTCGCGCGGCTGAATTCACGCAGCAGCTGTTCGACGGTGAGCTTCTTCTTCTCCTCGCCGCTGACGCTGATCACTATCCGACCCTCGTACATCATTATCAGACGATTGCCGTGCGCTATCGCGTCGCGCATGTTGTGGGTTATCATCAGCGTCGTGAGGTGGTCGCGCTGCACGACCCGCTCGGTCGCGTCGAGCACCTTCTGCGCGGTCTTGGGGTCGAGCGCCGCCGTGTGCTCGTCGAGCAGCAGCAGCTTCGGCTTTCTAAGGGTCGCCATGAGCAGGGTGAGTGCCTGGCGCTGTCCGCCGGAGAGCAGCCCGACCTTGCCGGTGAGGCGATCCTCAAGCCCGAGGTCGAGTATTTTCAGCATCTCGCTGTACTGCTCGCGCTCCGCCTTGGTGATCCCCGGCTTAAGCCCGCGAGCCCTGCCGCGCCGCGCCGCGAGCGCGAGGTTTTCCTCTATCTGCATCGTCGCCGCCGTGCCCATCATCGGATCCTGGAACACTCTGCCGATGTACTTCGCGCGCTTGTGCTCGGGCAGGTGCGTGACGTCCACGCCGTCGATGGAGATGCTTCCGCTGTCCACTTGCCATACGCCCGCGACGGCGTTGAGCAGCGTCGACTTGCCCGCGCCGTTGCCGCCGATGACCGTGACGAAGTCGCCGTCCTCCAGCGTGAGGTCAACGCCGTCGAGCGCGACCTTTTCATTGACGGTGCCCGCGCCGAAAACCTTGCGCAGATTCTTTATCTCAAGCATCGGGCGCCGCCTCCTTTTCCTTCTTTGCGTGATGTCCGAAATATCTGCCCTTCCAGTAGGGTATCGCGAGGAAGACCGCCACTATCGCCGCGGTTATGAGCTTCAGGTAGTTGGTGTTGATGTTGGACAGGCTGACCACCGCCTGAATGACGACATAGTAGATTATCGCGCCGAGCGACACGGCGAGCAGCTTCAGACCGAAGTTTCGGAACAGCTTTCCGAACACCACCTCGCCGATTATCACGGCGGCAAGTCCTATGACTATCGCGCCCTTGCCCATGTTTATGTCGGCAAAGCTCTGATACTGCGACAGCAGCGCGCCGCAGAGGGCGACCAGTCCGTTTGAGAGCATCAGACCGAGCACCTTTGTGACGTTGGTGTTTATGCCCTGCGCGCGAGCCATGTTGCCGTTCGCGCCGGTGGCACGCAGCGACGAGCCGAGCTCGGTGCCGAAGAACCAGTAGAGCAGGAAGATTATCGCCACGGTGAACAGCCCGACGACGAAAATCGGGTGCTGCCAGAAGGGACGGCGTCCGTCGCCCACCTCCTGCACGAACCGCAGCGACACGAGCATCTTGTCCAGATTCTTCGGGTCGAGTATGTTTATCGCGATGTTCGACTTGGTGGACATTATCGCGAGATTGACGCTCCACAGACCCAACTGTGTCAGTATTCCCGCAAGTATCGCGGGTATACCGCAGGCGGTGTGCAGCAGTCCGGTGACAAGTCCCGCGAGCATGCCCACGCCGAACGCGGCGAGCATCGCCACCGGCACCGGCACTCCCGCGCCGAACAGCACGACAAAGACCGCGCCGCCGGTGCAGATGGAGCCGTCCACCGTCAGGTCGGCGACGTCGAGTATCTTGTAGGTGATGTATACGCCTATCGCCATTATGCCCCAGATGAGTCCCTGCGAGATCGCACCCGGGACGGCGCCGGCGAAACTTTGGAGCAGTTCAAGCATGGCTTACTCCTCGGGGGTCATGTCGATAAGCTCGTAGCCCTCGAGCGGGGTGATGCCGAGCGCCGCGCAGACCTCGGGGTTTGCCTTCTTGACAAACTCGGGCGCGTACTCTATCGCCATGGTGGAGATGTCCGCGCCGTTTACGAGTATCTCATACGCCATCTCGCCGGTCTTGTAGCCGATGTCATAGTAGCTTATCGAAAGGGTGGCAACGCCGCAGCCCTTGCATATGCCCTCCTCGCCGACGAATATCGGGGTCTTGCCGCGGCAGATGTTGTCGATTATTCCGGTGTTCGACGCGCAGGTGTTGTCGGTCGGGATGTACATGACGTCGTTTGCGTCGGACGCGCTCTGGCAGACCGCCGCGACGTCGTTCGAGTCGGTGAACGGATACTGCTTGCAGGTGTAGCCGAGCTTCTCAAGCTCCTTCTGGACGGTGTCCACCTGATACTGGCTGTTCGGCTCGCCCGAGCAGTAGAGCAGACCGACCGTCTTTGCGTCGGGATACCACTCCTTTATCATCGCCGCCTGCTGGTCGAGCGGGGCGAGGTCGCTGGTGCCGGACACGTTGTTGCCGAGCGTGCCGCTGAAGTCGCTTATGCCGAACGCGACGCCGTACTCGGTGACCGAAGTGCCGAGCACCGGTATGTCGGAGGTAGCGGTCGCGGCGGCCTGGAGCGCCGGAGTGGCGTTTGCCATGATGAGGTCGACCTTCTTGGACACGAAGTCGTTTGCGATGGTCGCGCAGACAGCCGAATCGTTCGCGGCGTTCTGATAGAGGAACTCGACCTTGTCGCCGAGCTTCTCGGTAAGCGCCGCCTTAAAGCCCTCGGTCGCGGCGTCGAGCGCGTCGTGGGTGACGAGCTGCGATATGCCGACGACGTACTTCTTGTCGCCGGTGGACGGATTTTCTTCCTTCTTGTCTCCGCCGCACGCGGCGAGCGAGAGAAGCATTGCTGCCGCCATGACGACGGCGATGAGCTTTACAAACTTTTTCATTTCCAATTTCTCCTTTGCGGGGTTTATAGCAAGAAAAAAGTGCTATTGTTTGAATTATAGTCGCACGGTCGAAAAAAGTCAAGTGAAAATTCGCTTTAGTCCGCTTTGCGCCATATCTTAGGGCTGAGCATCACCAGTATGGGGAATATCTCCAGACGTCCGAGCAGCATATTGAGCATGAGCACTATTTTTGACAGGTCGCCGAACGCCGCGTAGTTGGAGGTCGGGCCGACCGCGTCCAGTCCCGGGCCGATGTTGTTTATGCACGCGAGCACCGACGAGATGTTTGTCTCGAGCGAGAAGCCGTCGAGCGAGATGATGAGCATGGATATGACCGCTATCGCGCAGTATGCCGCCATGTAGGTGTTCACGCCCTGAAGCGTCTCGTCGCCCACCGTGCGTCCCTCGGCGCGCATGAGATTCACGCTGCGCGGGTGGAGCATCTGCTTTATTCTGAGGGACAGCCCCTTGGCGAGAAGCACGACGCGCGCGACCTTGACGCCGCCGCCGGTGCTGCCCGCGCACGCGCCTATCACCATCAGCACGAGAAGCACCGTCCGCGAGAACTGCGGCCAGAGGTTGAAGTCCTCGGTCGCGTAGCCGGTGGTGGTCATGATGCTGGACACCGCGAACGCCGCGTGGTGCAGCGCCTCCCCGGTCGACGGGAACATCGCGCGTATGTTGAGGGTTATCAGCAGCATCGAGCCGAGCATTATGCCGAGATATGCCCACAGCTCCTCGCTCTTGAATATCTGCCGGAATTTGCGCAGGATTATCAGGAAGTAGACCGAGAAGTTTATGCCGAACAGCGCCATAAACACGGTGCAGACCGTCTGGCAGTAGTGCGAGTAGCCGGCAAGCGAGTTGTTCTTCACGCCGAAGCCGCCGGTTCCCGCTGTGCCGAACGCGTGGCAGAGCGCGTCGAACAGATCCATTCCGCCTATCATGAGGAAGATGACGCAGAGGATGGTCAGGACAATGTATATCGAGTAGAGTATCGCTGCGGTCTGGCGGAGCTTGGGCACGAGCTTGGACACGCTCGGACCGGGGCTTTCGGCGCGCAGGACGTGCACCGAGTGGCCGCCCTTGCCCATCGGCACGACGGCGAGCAGGAACACGAGTATTCCCATTCCGCCCAACCAGTGGGTAAACGACCGCCAGAACAGCAGTCCGCGGCTCATCCCCTCGACGTTCGAGAGTATCGACGCGCCGGTGGTGGTAAAGCCGCTTATCGTCTCGAACAGCGCGTCGACATAGTGCGGTATCTCGCGCGAGATGTAGAAGGGCAGCGCGCCGACGACCGACAGCAGCAGCCATCCGAGCGCGGTCATCAGAAAGCCCTCGCGCGCGTAGAAGCTCCGCTGCGCCTTTCTGCATATCAGCCAGAGCAGCAGCCCGAGCACTATCGCTGCCGCCATCGTAACGACTATGCCGAACAGCGCGTCTCGAGCGCCGTCGAAGAAGGATATAGCCGCGGGGGGTATGAGAAAGAGCGCTTCGAGCAGCAGCAGAAACGCCATCACCTTGCCGATTATCTTTCGGTTCATAACAGCTCCTTAGTCCGCGAAGATGTCGGCGAGGTCGCTTACCGTGCGCCCGCCGGAGGTGACGACTATCAGCGTGTCGTCGGGATAGAACCGGCTGTCGCCGCGCGGGATTATCGTGCGACCCTGGTGGGTGATGCAGGCGATGAGTATGCCGCTCTTGAGCGGTACGTCCTTCAGCGGAACGTCGAGATAGCGGGTCTTTTCGGACGCGCGGAACTCGAGCGCCTCCGCCTTGCCGTCCGCTATCGGATGCAGCGTTATCATCGCGTCGGACGCGGAGGCGGTGGACATTGCGCGGACGTAGCGCACGATGTTCGCGCAGCAGATGTCCTTCGGGTTTATGAGCGAGCCTATCTCGCTCTGGCGGAACACCTCCGGGTAGCGGATGCGGTCTATCTTGGTTATCACCTTGCCCACGCCTATGTTCGACGCGAGCATGGACAAAACGAGGTTCTCCTCGTCTATGCCGGTGAGCGTGGCAACCGCGTCGTACGAGCGGATGCCCTCCTCCTCGAGCACGTCCTGGAGCGAGCCGTCCGCCTCGATTATCGTCGCCGCGGGCAGGAGCTCGGCAAGCTCGACCGCCCGCTCGTGGCGCTGCTCGATTATCTTGACCGCTATGCCGCCCTTGAGGCAGCGCGCCGCGAGCTGAAGCGCGATCCGCGATCCGCCGATTATCAGCAGGTTTTTCACCTTGTGGTCGACAAGGCCGAGGTTTTTGACTAGCTTTGCGAGGCTGTCCAGCGCGGCGGTGACATATATCGTGTCCCCCTCGCGCAGGGTGAAGGTGCCGTCGGGGATGTACACCTCGTCGCCGCGCTCGACCACGCAGACAAGCACGTTCACCCGCGCTATGTCGTAGAGCTGGTGCATCGCTATGCCGCAGAGCTGCGAGTCCTTTTCCACCGGCAGCGCCACTATCTCGACCCGCCCCTTAGCGAACGACTCGCGCTTGAGGAAGGACGGGAATTGCAGCAGCTGATACGCCTCCTGCGCGGCGGAGGACTCGGGATTTACGGTGAGCGACAGACCGAGCTCGTCGCGCATTTCGATGAGCTGGTCGGCGTACTCGGGGTTGCGTATGCGGGCGATGGTGTGGGTCGCGCCGAGGCGCTTTGCGGTGAGGCAGGTGAGCAGATTCAGCTCGTCACGGCTGGTTGCCGCGATAAGCACGTCCGCCTTGTCCGCGCCCGCCTCCTTGAGCGTGTGCATGGTCGCGCCGTTGCCGTTCACGACCATGACGTCGAGCTGGTCGGCGGACTGCCCGAGCACCCTCGGGTCGGAGTCGATGATGGTGAGGTCGTGACCCTCGCCGCTGAGCTGCCGGGCGAGCGCGCTTCCGACCTTGCCGTCACCCACGATGATTATTTTCATTTGAGCCCCAGTCCTTATTTCAAAAGATTCTCCATCTCGGTTATCAGCTCGCCGAACAGGTCGAGCGCGTCCTGCACCGGCTTGGGGCTGGACATGTCCACTCCCGCGCCCTTGAGCAGGTCGATCGGGTCCTTGGAGCAGCCGCCGCTGAGGAAGCCGATGTAGTCCTTCACCGCCGGCGCGCCCTCCTTGAGTATCCGGCGGCTGAGCGCGATGGCTGCCGAGTATCCGGTGGCGTACTGATAGACGTAGTAGTTGAGGTAGAAGTGCGGGATGCGCGCCCACTCGAGCGCTATCGTGTCGTCGGTGACCATGTCCTCGCCGAAATACTTGGCGTTAAGCGCCTTATACTCCTTGCAGAGCAGGTCGGCGGTGAGCGTCTCGCCTGCGGCGTTCAGCTCGTTTATGCGAAGCTCGAACTCGGCGAACATCGTCTGGCGGTAGAGCGTGCCCTTGAACTGCTCGAGGAAGTAGTTTATCAGATACGCGCGCTGACGCTTGTCGGTGGTGCGCTCGAGCAGGTACTCCATCAGCAGCGCCTCGTTGCAGGTGGACGCGACCTCCGCCACGAAGATGACGTAGTTCTGATAGGGCAGAGGCTGGTTATGCACCGAGTGATAGCTGTGTATCGCGTGACCCATCTCGTGGGCGAGGGTGAACATGCTGTCCAGGTTGTCCTTGTGGTTGAGCAGCACGAACGGATGCGGCTTCGCTCCGCCGGAGGAGTATGCTCCGCTGCGCTTGCCGGCGTTCTCGTAGACATCTATCCAGCGGTTCTCGAAGCCCTCCTTGAGTATGGCGCGGTAGTCGTCGCCGAGCACCGCAAGCGCGTCGTAGACAGTCTCCTTCGCCTGCTCGTAGGGGATGTTCATCTCCACGTCGCCGACCATCGGGGCGTACACGTCGTACATATGCAGCTCATCCACGCCGAGCAGCTTCTTGCGGAGCGCGACATAGCGGTGCATCTTGTCGAGATTCTTGTTCACCGTGTCCACCAGGTTGCGGTAGACGCTCTCGGGAACGCGGGTGCGTCCGAGCGCGGCGGCGAGCGTGTTCGGATACTTGCGCGCGTCGGCGAAGAACTTCAGCTGCTTTATCTGACCGCCGAGCATTGACGCTATCGAGTTTACCGAAGACTTGTAGACCGAGTAGAACTTCTCGTAGGCGTCCTCGCGGAGCGCGCGGTCGGTCGACTCGAGGCAGTGGACGAACGAGCCGTTGGACAGCGGGTGATGACCGCCCTCGCTGTCAATCGCGTCGGGGAAGGTCATGTCCGCGTTGGAGAGCTTGGTAAAGGTGTCGTGGGACACCTCCGCCATGTCGCCCGCGGCGGCGAGCAGCTTCTCCTCCGCGTCGGAGAGGGTGTGCTCGCGGCGGTCGCGCACGATGTCGATATAGCGGCGGTACAGCTCAAGCTCCGGCTTCTCGGCGTAGAAGCGCTCGAGCGTCTTATCGTCTATCGCAAGTATCTCCGGCGTGTCGAACGACTCGGCAGCCTCCAGCTCGACGTAGAGCGACATCGCCTTGCCCGCCATCGCCTGGTAGTCGGCGACACGGGTGTCCTTGTCCTGGCAGAGCGACGCGTAGAGGTAGACCGACTCGAAGCGGTCGCCTATCTCGTTTGCGTCGGTGAGATAGCCGTAGAGCATATCCGCGCTCGAGCCGAGCTTTCCGGCGTAGCCCCGAAGCTTCTCTATCTCGCCCCCCAGCGCGTCGCACTCCTTCTGCCAGGCCTCGTCCGACGGGAATATGTCGGTCGTGTCCCACTTGAACTGCTCGGCGATCTCGCCGCGCTCGGGTATTTTCTTAACTTCAGCCATTTTCCGTTCCTCCTTAGAAAAGCACGTTTGCCACTATTTTACTCCTTTTCGCGCAGGACTTCAAGTACCGTATGAAAAACGGGCGGCCTTTCGGTCGTCCGTTTTTTCAAAAGAGGATTTGTCGTGTTCTGTTCTATTTGCAGGCGATGTAGATGTCCATGTCGTCGCTGCCGTCGGTCTCGAAGCAGCCGATTCCGAGGTCGTACACCACCTCGAGTCCGTTCAGCTGCATGTATGCCATCAGCGTCTTGTACGCGTTCGGTATCGAGACAAACGGATTGTCAAACGCGCCCTTGATCGTTATCACCGCGTACTTGTGCGTCGGCTGCTCGAAGACCTCGTGACCCTCGGGGGTCATGCCGTCGGGCAGTATCCACGCAGCCTCGTATCCGTGCATGTGGAACACGTTTATCTGCTCCTGCGACAGATGCGGGAAGTCCCAGCCGATTATCCGCGGGTGCTCGTCGCCATGCTCCTTTGCCCATCCTATCACGCGGTCGAGCGCGTCGCCTTCGGGGTCGTCGCTCAGCACCGCGTGCTTGACATAGCGGAAAGCGGGCACCGTCTCGACGCGGATGTTCACATACCTGTCGCTGCACGCGTCCATCTCCTCGCGGAAGAGCTGGTCGAGCGAGCAGCTGAACAGCTTGCACAGCTCCACCGCCTTGTCAATCTCCGGCTGCGCCGCGTCCAGCTCCCACTTGCTCACCGTCTGACGGCTGACGTTCAGCTTGTCGGCGAGCGCCTCCTGCGTCATGTTTCCGCTGAGACGGCGAAGGTACTGAAGGTTCTTTCCGAAACTCATTTCATCGTCCTCCTGTTCTTGTGGTAGGTTCGGCGCGCGTCGTGAGTATAGTATACCGCGCATCCGCCGACAGCACAACCACCCGAGGGGTGCGATTTTGGGAGGACGCGCAACCGTCGGTTGCGAAAAACGGACGCAAACGCGTCCGTTTTTCTGCGTATTCGGGCTACATCTTTCCGATGAACTCCTTCAGCCGCTCGAAGGTCTCGGGGCTGAGGTCGTGCTCTATCTTGCACGCGTCCCGCTCTGCGGTCTCACGGCTCACGCCTATCCGCTCCAGCCAGGTGGTGAGCACCTTGTGGCGCTCGTATATCCGCTCGGCTATCTCGCGTCCCGAATCGGTGAGCCCGAGCTTTCCGCCCGCGCCCATCGTGACATATCCGTTTTCGCGCAGCCCGCTCATGGCGCGGCTGACCGACGCGCGCGTGACCGAGAGGTATCGGCTCACGTCCACCGACCGAACGTCGCCCGACTCCGCGCCGAGCGCCAGTATCGCCTCGAGATAGTCCTCCGCGGATTTCTGTATCGTCATTGAATGTACCTCGCTTTCGGGGAGCTTGCGATGCAATCTGCTTGTTTATAACATATATTATAGCACAGTGTTTTGTGAAAAACAACGGTTGACATTCGATGTTAGCCGTGGTAAACTATTCCCGAAGTTAGCAGAGGGTAACAAATGAACGCAGGGAGGTCGTGCAAGATGACCGAGATGATTTCAACGATAGCCGTCCTGATGCTCGTCGCGGCGGGAGTGTTCTTAGCGATACGCTCGCTGCGAAAGAGCCGCAAGGCGGGGCGGTGCTGCGGATGCTCCGGCGGCTGTGCGGGGTGTAAGGGGCGCTGCCCCAAACCCTGAAGACCTTGGGCTTCGCCCAAACCCGAAGACCTTGGGGCGCTTCGCCCCCCAAACCCCCGAGCATCTTTTCTTGCGTAAGAAAAGATGCCAAAAGAACGCCGAGGGGCTTTTAACAAAGCCGCCCCTCTGGACACCCCGCGCAACGCAAGTACAGCAACAGGACGAAACGGGGATAACGCACCGCAGGGTTCGTCGCGCTGCGAGATGCGCGACTGCACCGGTTTCCGAACCGCGACTGATGGCGCCGTAGGCGGCATACGGACGGCAGTCCGTAAGGGAGTGGTTCAGCGAACCGTAGGTTCGCGGCTGGCGCTTCCTAGATGGCGGCGCAGGATTTACTTCGATCTATTTTATCCTAACCTCCATACATTCTCTACACAAAAGGACTTGGTCGAAAGACCGAGTCCTTTTGTATCTCCAAGTTATTATCGTGCCAAATATTACAGATTGTTGTCGGAAGCGGGGAGCGCGTGAGCGAACTCGTAGTCGGCAATAAAGACCGAAAACTCCTCGCCGGTGATAGTCTCGTTCTCGAGCAGGCGGGTGGCAAGCTCATCCATCAGCCCGATGTTGTCCTTGAGGATGTTCTTCGCCGCCTCGTGCTCCTGCTTGATTATCGCCAGCACCTCCGCGTCCACCTCGGCTGCGGTGTCCAGACTGCACTGCATCGACGAGTCGTCGCCGAGATAGGGATTCGGGTTGGTCGCAAGCCCCATCATGTCGAACTTGTCGCTCATGCCGTAGCGGGTTATCATGTTGCGCGCCAGCTTGGTCGCCTTCTCGATGTCGTTCGACGCGCCGGTGGTTATCGTGTCGAACTTGACCTCCTCCGCCGCGCGTCCGCCGCACAGCTTGCGTATCTCGATGAGCGCCTCGTCGCGCATCATCAGGTATCTGTCCTCCTCGGGGGCGTTCATCGTAAAGCCGAGCGCGCCCATCGTGCGGGGGACGATCGTTATCTTCTGGACCGGGTTCTGCGTGCCGCTCTTGACCGCCACCAGCGCGTGACCTATCTCGTGGTAGGCGACCAGCCGCTTCTCGCGGTCGCTCAGCACTGCGCTCTTCTTCTCCGCGCCGGCTATGACCAGGTCGACCGCGCCGAGCAGATCACTCTGCCGCACCGCCTTGCGACCGTCGCGCACCGCCGCGATAGCCGCCTCGTTTATGATGTTCGCAAGCTCCGCGCCGCTGACGCCCGCCGTCTGCTTCGCGACCGTCGCGAGGTCGACATCTTCGCCCATCCGCACCGCGCGGGCGTGCACCTTGAGTATCGCCTCACGCCCCGCGAGGTCGGGCAGCTCGACTACTATCCGGCGGTCGAATCTGCCCGGACGCAGCAGCGCCTGGTCGAGCACCTCCGGACGGTTGGTTGCCGCGAGGATTATCACGCCCTTCGAGCTGTCGAAGCCGTCCATCTCGCTGAGAAGCTGGTTGAGCGTCTGCTCGCGCTCGTCGTTGCCGCCGTACTGTCCCGAGTTGCGGCTCTTGCCGATCGCGTCTATCTCGTCGATGAACACGATGCAGGGGGCTTTCTCGAGCGCCTGCTTGAACAGATCGCGCACACGCGCCGCGCCCACGCCGACGAACATCTCGACGAAGTCGGAACCGGTTATCGAGAAGAAGGGGACGTGCGCCTCGCCCGCGACCGCCTTTGCGAGCAGCGTCTTGCCGGTGCCCGGAGGTCCGACGAGCAGCGCGCCCTTCGGCAGTTTCGCGCCTATTTCGGTGTATTTGCCAGGATTTCGCAGGAATTCGACCAGCTCCTTTAGGCTGTCCTTCGCCTCGTCCTGTCCGGCGACGTCGTTGAAGGTCTTGCCTGTCGATTCCTCTCCGTATATTTTAGCGGTGTTTTTACCAAACGACATGGCACTGCCTGCGCCGCCGCCACCGCCCGCGCTCTTGTTTATCATCCGCATGATTAGGAAGAGCGGCAGTATCATAATTACCAGCGGCAGCAGCCAGCCGAGCAGTATCGTCAGCCAGCTCTCCTGCTGGAACACCGGCGTGAACTTCGCGCCCGCGTCGTAGAGCTTCTGCACCAGACCCTCGTCCTCGCCGCTCATGCGGGTGACCTGATAGACCTTCGCGCCGCCGGGGGCGTCAGGCTTGGTCTGGTAGAGGATGTAGTTGTCGTACACCTCGGCGACGTCTATCTGCTCTGCCGCGACCGCGTCGAGGAACGCGTCGTAGCTGACATCGGTTATCTGCGCCTGCTGTATCATCGGCAGCAGCACGAAGTTGAGCAGGAAGAGCACGCCCAGTACGATGGCGACGTAGACGATTATATTGCGTTTTTTCTTCTCGGGGGAGGGATTCGGGAGTTTCATTGACATACCTCTTTTCTGTCTTGCGGTGGCTACATCTTACCACATTCTGCCCCGTTTGTCCAGAAAAGCGCCGCAGGATTTACAGTTTGTTCAAAAAACGACCCCGCCAAGGTGGTGGGGTCGTGGTGTGGGTTATTCGGTTTTACGATTTTACGACGCAGAGCTGGGGTCGAAGGTCGCGGTGACCGACGCGTCCGAAGCGTAGCTCATCTCGGAGACCTCGTACTCGATAGACGAAGTCTCATTGCTCAGATAGTACGCATACCAGACATCGAGCGTTTCGCCCGGCTGAATCTGCTCCGAAGCGGCGGCAAGGTCGTAATCGCCGTCAAACAGGACTATCACGTTCTCCAGCGCGGTGCCGTCCTGATATGCCTTGCCCACGAGAGTGACCGACGCGCTCGCAGCTGAGTCGCTGTTGTTCGTCCAGGCATAGTTCACGACCACGACGCGGTCGCTGAGGCTCGTCATAAGCTCGGCGCTCTTGATCTCCACATGGTAGTCGCCCACGTCGCCGCTGGTGGTGCCGGACGGCTGAAGCACAACAGGCTCATCGCCGCCGTCGGTATCGCCGCCGATGACCGTGTCGTCACCGCCGTTCAGCTCGTTGCGAACCGTCTCGGCAAGCTCGTCCTCGTCCACCGGCGGCGGAGTAAGCTCGACCGAGCCTTTGCCCGGATTGTTATCGCTGCCGCACGAGCACAGCCCGAACAGCATCACAGCCGCGAGCAGAACACAAATCAGTTTTTTCATATACAATCCCCCTATTTTCGGCAACAGCCGAAGTGATGCTTTAATTATACTCGGTATGTCCGATTAGTCAAGATATAGGATAAACAAAAAGACCCGCCGCGTGGCGAGTCTTTTTCTTTTGGTTGCGTAGCGCAGACACATAGAGCGACTAACGCCAAACCGGCTTACGACCGCGGAGGGCAAGCCTGCTTGTCCGAGAGCGGGATTGCCGGTAAGCGTTAGGCGGTCGTAATGTGTCCAGCGCGGAGCACGACATAACTATCAGCCTACATTCTCACCAGCATCAGCACGATGTACGCCGCGTACGCCGCGAGCATCGCGACGCCCTGGACGCGCTTGAACTTGCCCAGTATCAGCGTCGGGATGAGCGCCACGCAGGTTATGCCGAAGCAGAACGGCATGTCGAGCGACAGCCCCTGCGTGCTCATCGGCAGCTCGCCGCCGGTTATCATCGAGCATATCGGCAGTATCAGCGTCAGGTCGATTATGTTCGCGCCGACAATGTTGCCTATCGACAGCGACGCCTGCTTCTTGGCTATCGCGGTCAGCGTCGTTACCAGCTCGGGCAGCGACGTGCCTATCGCCACCATCGTCGCGGCTATGACCGCCTCGGGTACGCCGAGCAGCGTCGCAAGCTCGGTGCCGTTGTCCACCAGCAGGTTCGCACCGACTACTATGCCCGCCGCGCCGATGAGAAACAGCAGTATGTTCTTGCATATCACGCCGCCGGTCGGGCGCGGGGGACGGGTGCCCATCGCGGTATCCATTGTCGCCTCGCGCTTGGCGGACACGATGTTTTCGATGACGAACAGGACGAACACGCCGAGCAGGATAAGCCCCTCGGTCACGGTCAGCGAGCCGGTGGCACAGAGCGCCCACAGTCCGCCGCACGCCGCGAGCAGGAGCAGCATCTTCGGCGCGTTCTGCTTGCGGCTTATCACCATCGGCATCGCCACGATGGATATGCCCATTATCATGCCGGTGTTGGCGGTGACCGAGCCGACCGCGTTGCCGACCGCCATGTCGACGCTGCCCTCCATCGCCGCGAGCACCGAGGTTATCAGCTCGGGCAGCGTGGTGGCGAAGCTGACGACGGTCGCGCCGATGAGGAAGCGCGGCATTCCGCTGACCTCCGCCATCCAGCCCGCCGCGTCGACGAACCAGTCGCCGCCCTTGATTATCAGCACAAGACCGAGCGCAAAAAGCAGTGACGGTACGAGATAGACCATTTCGATTCCTCCATAAAATTCCCGATGCGCGGCTCTCTACTTCCGCGTCGGGAAGCCTGAACTTCTCAGAGAACGATTTCGGCGTGGCGCGCGCAGTGGCAGCAGACGTTCACCGCGCAGGGAAGCCCCGCGATGTGCGTCGGCTGCGGGATAATCCGCACGGCGAGCGCGCTAATGTCGCCGCCCATGCCCATGCACCCGACGCCGGACGAGTTTATCCTGTCCAATATACGCCGCTCCATCGACGCGTAGAACTCGTCCGGATTCGCGCCGTCCAGACCGAGCGCGTACTTCGCCGCGACCGCTGCCGAGTCGACCGTGCCGCCGAGCCCCACGCCGAGTATCACCGGCGGGCAGGGGTTCGCGCCCGCGTCTATCGCGACCGACGCGATGAACTCCTCGATGCTCTCGACCGGCGCGGTGGGGTTGAACATCTTCATCGCCGACATGTTCTCGCTGCCGAAGCCCTTGGGCAGCAGCTTTATCGCGAGCTTGTCCCCGGGCACGACGCGGGTGTGGATGACGGCGGGGGTGTTGGTGTTCGTGTTGCCGCGCCGTATCGGGTCGCGCACCACCGACAGGCGCATCTTGCCGTCGACATAGCCGCGGCGCACGCCCTCGTTTATCGCGTCCTCAAACGCGCCGCCGGTGATGTGCAGCTCCTGACCAAGTTCGCAGAATAGCACCGCCATTCCGGTGTCCTGGCAGAGCGGAAGCATCTCCGCCGCCGCGAGGTCGCGGTTTGCCTGAAGGTCGACGAGCATCGACTTTGCTGCGGGGTTCGTCTCGCGCGCGACCGCGTCGTCTAGCAGTTTGCTCGCGCCGGAGGGCAGAACACAGCAAGCGGAGAGGACAAGCCTCTCCACCGCTGTGATTATTTCGTTTGCGGATATTTCCCGCATGTTACTTGACCTTCCTGCCGGCGATGACGACCGTCTTCGGCTTTGCCTCAAGCTCGAACGGGTCGCAGTCGTAGAGGATGACGTCGGCGTACAGACCCTCTTTTATCTGACCGACGAGGTCGTCGATGCGCGCGCACTTCGCCGCGTTTATCGTGATGGCGCGGAGGGCGTCGTCCTTGGGCATGCCGTTGGCGCAGGCGAGACCGGCGCACATCGGCAGATACTGCTCGGGAATGACGTTGTGGTCGGTGCAAATGGCGGGGTGCAGACCGTGCTTGTTGAGCGTGACCGGATCCTCCCAGCCGAGGTTCGCGCACTCCGGCTTGGAGCGGGCGTGCAGCGTCGGACCGGTTATGACGCTTATGTTCTCGCTCGCAAGCTCCTCCGGAACGAGCCAGCCCTCGGTGCAGTGAACGATGGTGTAGTCAAGCTCGAACTCCTTGGCTATGCGTATCGCGGTGAACACGTCGTCGGCGCGGTGGGCGTGGAAGTGGGCAACCAGCTCGCCCTTGACAACCGGAACAAGCGCCTCCATCTTGAAATCGAGCGGCGGGTCGACCTTGCCCTCGTCGCGCAGAGCCGCGTCCTTCTTTGCGGCGTAGTCCTTCGCCTTGGTCAGCGCCTCGCGGATGGTGGCGGCGGTAGCCATGCGGGTCATCGGGCTGCGCTTCTGACCGTTGTACACGCGCTTCGGGTTCTCGCCGAGCGCAAACTTCATGCAGACCTCGTTCTTTATCGCCATGTCGTCGATGCGGCGGCCGTAGGTGTGGGTCGCGACAAACTTGCCGCCGATGGGGTTCGCGCTGCCCGGACCGGTCACGACGGTGGTGACGCCCGCGTTCCACGCGTCCTCAAAGCAGCGGTCGCGGGGGTTGAGCGCGTCCATGCCGCGGAGGTGCGGCGTGACCGGGTCGACCGCCTCGTTTATGTCCATCGTCTCGAATCCGAGCGCGTCGCCCATCAGACCGATGTGCGTGTGCGCGTCTATCCAGCCGGGATACGCGGTCATGCCCGCGCCGTCTATGACCTCGCCGTCGTAGGCGGGTGCGTCGCCCGAGCCGACCTTCGCGATCTTCTCGCCGTCGGTGAGGATGTAGCCGCGCTCGATGACCTCGCCGTCGCTCCATATTTTCACGTTCTTGATAAGCATTTTTGAAACCCCTTTCCTCAAAAAAGAATGGCTGCGTACAGACTATACGCAACCATTGTAGCACAATATTGAAAGCCTGTAAACCGTGCGAAGGGATAAATCCTACGCAATCCGCAAAATTCTACCGTTCGCGCGGCGCGAAGTGTCTGAACGCCAGTACCCCTATCGGCAGGAAGTAGGCGCACCAAAACTCGAGCGCGACCACACCGCCGATGCCGTCGGACGAGCCGCCTAGCAGTCCGGTCATCGGCAGGATGAAGCAGCTGAGAAAGAACACGCCGTGCAGCATCATCAGTCCCTTTAACCATCTGTCCGCGCGGTTTTTCGGCGAGATGCCAAGCCCGATGAAGAAAGTGGACAGCGCCATCGTCCCGTAGCCGAGCAGGTCGTAGCTGAACATCAGCCCACCCCGCTTGAAATCGAGTATGCCGAGCGCCTGCTCGCCGAGGCCGTCCAGCCGCACGCTCGTGTTCTGCGCGAAGTAGACGAGAAGCACAAGCACGGCGTACACCGCCGCAAGCACCATCCCTACGTTCGACGCGACCTTGCGGCTTGCGTCACACTCGTGCGCAAATCCCGCCGCCAGCATGATGTAGCCTATCGGCAGCAGCATGCAGACGAAGTAGGAGCCGAAGTCGAAGCCTATGAGCATGCACAGCGCGAACAGCGCGACGGTCACGCACACGATGCCCGCGCCGATCCTCGGTATCAGTCTATTCATCGCTTGAAGTCCCCGAATAGAAGCTCGGCGACATGTACCGCGTTCGCGCCGCCCATTCTCAGCGTGCGGGTGCAGCGATTGCAGTAGGTCACCGCCCACTCGGTATGTATCTTCTCAGCCTGCTCGCTCATCAGACGCGCCATCACCTCCGGCGGCGCCTTGAACAGCGGCTCGCCCCCAGCGGCGTACTCGGCGGCCGTCGCGATGTTCTCGGGGCGCTTCGGCTCGTAGTGGAGGTCGCCGCAGAAGGTCGACTTCTCGCGCGCCTCGCCCTCTATGTCGACGAACTCGACGTTCATCTTGCGGAGCAGATTGCGCACGGCGGCATGTATCTCGGGATGCTCGCGGTCGCGCCAGCAGTCCTGGATGGTCACCTTCAGTCCCGAGTAGTCGGGGAACGCGAAGCTCTCGTCCGCGTCGATGTACTCCCACAGCGTGAGCGTGCCGACGTGGAGCTTCTGCTCCATGACCTCGCGGCAAGCCTGGCAGAGATAGACGCCGGTGTCGTCCTTGGTGTACTCGTTCTTATCCAGACGGCAGCAGACCGTCTTGGGCATGTGCGGGGTCAGATACGACTCGATTTTCTTCGCGGTCTCGGGGCACATGGCGCCAAAATTGCAGCTGGGGAAGTAGGTGTACATAGGCAAGCCTCCTAGTTTGGTGTTGTTTGAATTATACCATATAGGAGCATATTTCGCAATAGTTTTCGACGACTTATTTTTCCAGATACGCGCACGCGGCGTTAGCCGATACAGCCCCGTCCGCGCAGGCGGTGACTATCTGGTATATCGGCTTGCGGCGGCAGTCGCCCGCGACAAACAGCCCGTCGCCCACCGCGCAGCGCTCGTCGACATCGACATAGCCTCCATCGTCCAGCGGCGCGTGACCACTCAGCCACTCGGTCTCGGGCAGCGTGCCGACGGCGACGAACACTCCGCCGACCTCCAGCGTCTCGCGCGAGCCGTCACGCGTGCTCGCAAGCTCTATCTCGCTCACCAGTCCGTTTTCGCCGCGTATCTCCGCGACGGTGTAGAACAGCTTCATGTCGATGTTCTCGGCGGCGCGCACACGCTCGACCAGCGTCGGCTCGGCGCGGAAGCCGTCGCGGCGGTGGATAAGCGTCACATGCTCGCATATCCGCGACAGATAGAGCGCGTCCTCGAACGCGACCGAGCCTCCGCCCACCACCGCGACCTTCTTGCCCCTGAAGAACATTCCGTCGCAGGTGGCGCAGTAGCTCACCCCCGCGCCCGTGTACTCGGTCTCGCCCGGCACTTCGAGATGGCGTCGGCGCGCGCCTGTTGCGGCGATGACCGACTCGGCTGCAAACTCGCCGCGCGCGGTCTCGACTATCCACAGTCCGTTTTCGCGGCGAAGCCCCTTGACGCTCGCGCGCTTTATCGTTGCGCCGCACTTCTCAGCCTGCTCGCGCATCCTTGCCGCAAGCTCCTGACCGTCCACTTTCGCAAAGCCGGGGTAATTCTCTATCTCGACCGTCTGGGTCACCTGACCGCCCGCGCCGAGCTGCTCGAGCACCAGCGCGTTCACTCCCGCGCGTCCCGCGTAGATGGCGGCGGTCAGACCCGCGGGTCCCGCGCCGACGACTATCAGCCTGTGAGTTTCTGCCATTTCAATACACCTCAAAAATATTTTTGGTTTTCGACAAAACAAGTCAAATATCGCTATTTACAAGGGATATAAGTTGTGCTATTATAATCTCACGGCTTATCCCCGTATCGTCAAAGCCTGAAGCACTGTTTTCATATCTTTATCCCACAACCCATTTCCTGGAGCGGTTTACTCGCGTGAGTGAGCCGCTCAATTTTTGCGCGGCACGTCGACCCGCTTCGCGCAAATTTGACAAAAGGGAAAACCGGACGGTTTCCCCTTCGATGTCACATCGGATATTCTGCCGCGCCGCGTCGGTTTTAACCGCCGCGCCGGCGATTTTTCTTGACCGCGTAAAGACTGGAGCTTGCGAGGTTCTTCTTCGACTCCTGCATGAAGTGGCTCAGCCTCTCCTCGAACGCCTCGGCGGGGGTGAGCGGCGCCTTCGGCGCGGGAGCGGGAGCGCTGTGCTGTCTGTCCTCGCGCGGCGCATGGTTCTGATATCCCCGATTTGCGGGACGCTCGGCGCGTTCGGGAGGCGGAAGCGTGCGCTTTATGGACAGGCTTATCCGTCCGCCGTCGCCGGTGGAGACCACCATGACCTTTACCTTGTCGCCGATCTTGAGATGCTCGTTTATGTCGGTGACATAGGTGTTCGCGACCTCCGAGATATGTACCAGTCCGGTCTCGCCCGACTCGAGCTGCACAAACGCTCCGAATGCCGCGATCTTTACGACTTTACCCTCAAAAATTTCCCCAACTTCAACCGCCATTAAGCCCTGTTTTCCCCTTTCAAATCAGCCCGAGACGTCGTAGAAGATCTGCTCGTTTGCGCTGACATATCCAAGCTCGTCGCGGGCAGCCTCGGCTATGCGCTCGAGGTCGTCGCTCGACTCGAGAAGCTCACTGAGCATCGCGTTGTCGCGCTTTTGGCGGGCGATGTCCAGCTGTACCGCCGCGCGCTGCCGCTCCGCCTCGGAAATGTCGATGTGAAGACGTACGACGCTCACCGCTGCCCACACGACCGCCGCGAGAACGACCAGTTTCAGCACCAGTCCGCCGCGCTTCTTCTTCATCCGAGCGACCTCCTTCTATTTCCGGGTATTCTGCATTTAGCTTACCACATTTTTTGCGAGAATGAAAGAGTTTTTTCACAGATTTTTTGCAAAACCCGAAAAATTTTCCGATGGCGCGTCCGAGCATGGCGAACGGTCGGAAGATAAACCGAAGCACGCGCAGCACGCCGTCTATAACGGCATAGCCCACCTTGAGCACCAGCGGTCCGAGGGTGAGCAGGTAGAGTATCAGCCCGAGCAGCAGTCCGATAAGCGCGAACAGCCGCACCTCGCCGTCGAGCACCCGCATTATTATCAGCGCGGCGAGCACGGTGGCGTACAGCCAGAAGGCGGCGTCGCATATCGGCGTGATGCCGGGTATGCGGAACCGCCCGCGTATAAGCCGTCCCGCGTCGTAGACAAGTCCGAGCGACGCCCCGCCGAGCGCGCAGATGCCGAGCGCCCACACCTGCCATGCTATCGACAGCTCCATCAGCCGAACAGACGGTGCAGCAGACCGCGGCGGTCGGCGTTCTGCTCGGAGTATTCGAGCGCGGAAATTTCACCCTCCACCACAAGTTCGCCCAGGTCGAGCGACAGCCGCTCGATGTGAAGCCCGTCGCCGCTGACGGTGAGCATCCCGCGGCTGGTCAGCGCGATGACGCTCTGCTCGTCAAAGCTGGACACGTCCTCCACTCCGGTCACCGACAGCCGCTCACGACCGTCGAGCATAAGGCTGTGCGGCAGTTCCTGAGCCGACAGCATCTCGTTTTTTGGCATAAAAAACCACCTCCGCTAGTCCATAATATGAGCGGAGGCGGCTTGGTATGTCCTGTTTTATCGGTGGTCGTGACCCTCGTGGTCGCCGCCCTCGTCGGTCGGCTCGTCGGAGGGCTCGGCGTCGGGACAGTCGGCAGCCGCGTGGTCGGGGTATCCGTCGCCGTCGTGGTCGTGCTCAAGCTCGGCATCGGTGTAGCCCTCGGTGTGCAGCTTGTACCACGGCACCGACGAGTCGAACGCCGCCGCGTACTCGGTCGCGAATCCGTCCTTCACGCCGTCGACGGTCTTCAGCGCCGAACAGGAGGAGAACGTGCCGTTCGACGGCTCGCATCCGTCGTAGAGGATGACGCTCGCAAGCGCGGTCGAGCCGGCGAAGCAGTAGTTTCCGAGCGTCGTGCCGTCGGCGACGGCAACGCTCTCGAGCGCGGGGCACTCGGCAAACGCGAAGTCGCCTATCGCCGCGTTCGCGCCGACCTCAAGCGTTTTCAGCGACGAGCGTCGGAAGCAGCTCGTGCCTATCTTCACGCCGTCGGCTATCTTGACGCTCTCGAGCGCGGTCATGTCGCGGAAGGCGTAGTCGCCGACGTTGAGCAGGGTGGAGGGCAGCGTCAGCGCGGTTATGTTCGAATTTTCGTCGAACGCAAACTCGCATATCTCGGTTATCTCGGCGGGTATTTCCACCTCGCCGCCCCCTCCGTTGTAGGCGATGAGCAGGCTGCCGATGGCGGCAAAGTCGCCCGCGTTTTCAAGCCACTTGGTGCCCTCAAACGCGCGACCGCGCACCTCGTGCGGCTGCGAGTTCCAGGTGACGTCGGCGAGCGCGGTGCATCCGCGGAACGCGTCCCGCTCGATTACTTGCGTGCGCATGGGCAGGTCTATCGCCGTAAGCGATACGCAGCCGAAAAACGCCATTTCGCCTATCACCCGCGCGCCGCCGAGCGAAACATCTTTCAGCGACGTGCAGCCGTAGAAGGCGTGATCTTCGATTTTCTCCACCGACTTGGGTATCTCCGCGGATTCAAGCGACGTGCACTCGTAGAACGCGGACGCGCCTATCTCGCTTACCGACGCGGGTATGTCTACGCTCTCGAGCGCCGAGCATCCCGCAAACGCGCGCATCGAAATGCGCTCGAGCGTGTCCGGAAGCTCTATCGCCTCGAGCTTCGCGCAGCCGTCGAACGCGCCGTCGCCGAGGACGGTCATGCCGCTCGGAAGGGTCACATCGACAAGCGACGAGCAGCCGCGGAACATCGCGGTGCAGTCGGCGCTGCCCGAAATTTCGGCACTCTCGAGCGCGGTGCAGTTCTCGAATACGCCCACGCCGACGCTCTCGACCGTCGCGGGTATCGTCACCGATTTCAGCGTCTCGCAGCCGGCAAACGCGCCATCGGCTATCGCCTTTATCGTGGCGGGGACGGTGTACTCCTCGTCGTCGGCGGCAAATCGGATCAGACGGTCGCCGTGGGTGAGCACGCCGCCGAGCGTTTCGCTCAGCCACTTGGTGCCGTTAAACGCGTCGGCGGCTATCTCCGCGCCGTCGACAACGCTGCCGAGGTCGACCTTTTCGAGCGCCTCACAGCCGCTGAACGCCCCCGCGCCGATGCTCTCGAGCCTGCTTGTTATCGTCAGGTCATCAAGCGCCTTGCAGCCGTAGAACGCGCCGTTTGAGAGGAAGTTCATATCGGCGGCAAGCTCGACCGAAGCAAGGCTCTCGCACTGCGAAAACGCGTAGCCGCCGAGCGTGCGGACATTCTTCGGTATCACGACCGACTTGAGCCCGCTCGCCGCGAACGCGTAGTTTCCGATGTTCACCGCTCCGCTGAGGTCGATGCTCTCGAGCGCGGTGCAGCCGTTCAGCGCGCCGGGCAGATAGTCGGTTATCGCCGACGTGTCCAGCTTTTTGAGCGCGGTGCAGCCGTTGAACATTCCCTCGCCGAGTATCGTGAGCGAGCCGAGCGAGACCTTCTCCAGCGCGGTGCAGCCCGAAAAGATGCTTCCTCCGAACAGCGGCGCGCCGTCAAATTCGACCTCTTTCAGCTCGGTGCATCCGTAAAACGCGCTTGAGGCAATGCCTTCGACGTTTGCGCCGATATGTACCTCGCGAAGGGCGGTGCATCCGGAAAAAGCGCTCTCGCCGATGGTCAGGAGACTCTCGGGCAGCTCTATTTTGCTGAAACCGGCGCAGTCCTTGAAGGCGTTCGCGCCTATCGACTCAAGCCCGTCGGGCAGCTCGAACGTGCCCACCGTCTTGAGACCGCTGAACGCCTCGTCGCCGATGGCTTTGACGCCGTCGGGAACGGTTATTTTGCTCGCGTCGCCCTCGTAGGAGAGCAGCGTGCCGTTTGAGTCGACCTCAAACTTGCCGCTGTCGTTTTCCACCGTCTCGACGGTCACCGGCTCGGGCGACGGCTCGTCGGTCGGTTCGGTCGACGGCTCGACGCTCGGGGAAACAGACGGTTCTATCGAAGCGCTCGGCTCGGCGGATGGCTCGTCCGACGGGGAGGGGGATGCATCCCCGCCCTTCGAGCAGGCTGAAAGCAGCAGTGCCGCCGCAAGCAGGAGCGCGAATATTCGCTTCATAAAGATATACCTCGTTTGATGGTTTGACTAGTCGAGCGGAAGCTCGCGGTACATTGCGGGCGCGTCCGCCTTGGTCGCGGATTCGCTTATCGAGAGCACTTCGATGCGCACGGCGCGGGCGCCGAGACGTATCTCGATGATGTCGCCGGGCGAGACCGAGTAGCTCGCGCGGGCGGGCTTGCCGTTTACCGACACGCGCTCCGCGTCGCAAGCCTCGTTTGCCACGGTGCGGCGCTTGATGAGACGCGAGACTTTCAAATATTTGTCAAGCCGCATGGATTCCTCCAAATTTTGTAAAAAATAGGTGTAATACGCACATAAGAGGGGGGCAGATGCCTCCCTCTTATGCTATGTTTGCGATAGGTAAAAGACTTACTTCGCGACGGTCTCCTTGAGGCCGCTGCCAGCCTTGAAGCTCGGAACCTTCGCAGCCGGGATGTTGATGATCTGGTTGGTGCGCGGGTTGCGACCGGTGCGAGCGGCGCGCTCCTTGACCTCGAAAGTGCCGAAGCCGACGAGAACGACCTTGTCGCCCTTCTTCATGGTCTCCGCGACAACGCTGGTGAAAGCCGCGACAGCCTTGTCGGCGTCCTTCTTCGAGATGCCCGCCTTCTCGGCGACGGCGGATACGAGTTCTGCCTTGTTCATTCTTAATTCCTCCTGCAAATATTAAACGAATTATTTATTCACGGGGATTTCCCCGATGAATACGAAGTTATTACAGCCCTTCCTCTTTCGCCTGCTCCCAGAGAGCCTCCTGCTCCTCGGCGGACAGCTTCGAGAGGTCGCCGCCCTCGCGCTCGACATATCCGAAGCGCCGCGCGAACTTGTCGCAGCTGCGAGTGAGGGCAAGCTCGGGGTCGACACCCTTCTGCCGCGCGACGTTCACCGCCGCGAACAGCACGTCGCCCACCTCATCGAGCACCGAACTCTCGCCGGTGGCGGCGCGGCACTCGCTCAGCTCCTCCTCGAGGTCGCTGAACGCCTCGCGGAGCTGAAAGCCGCTCTTTGTCGCGCGACCCTGCATCTTCTCTGCCCGCATGAGCGCCGGGAGAGCCTTAGCGACCGAGTCGACCGTCTTGCGATAGCTGCCGCCCTTGTCCTGACGCTTGATGTCGTCCCAGACGGTGAGCACCTCGTCGGAGGTCTCGGCTGTCGTATCGCCGAAGATATGCGGATGGCGGTGGATGAGCTTGCGTATCTCCTCGTCGCACACGTCGTCGATGTCGAAGTTTCCGTTCTCCTTCTCGATGTGCGAGTGGAACACCACCTGGAGCAGCACGTCGCCCAGCTCCTCGCGAAGCAGCGCCGTGTCCCCGAGGTCTATCGCCTCGACCGCCTCGTAGGTCTCCTCGATGAAGCTCTGGCGTATCGACTCGTGCGTCTGCTCCCTGTCCCAGGGGCAGTGCTCACGCAGGATGCCCATCAGCTTCACCAGGTCGTAGAACCCATATTTCGGCTTACTCTCAAAATCTATCACACTTTCACCTCATTTGCAAGCGTTTTTTCCATATTTTTCGATGAAACTCAAAAAAGTTAGTTACAGAAAGGGGTTTTGCTACTTCAAACGCAGAAGATTTGCGATTTTTTCGCCCTTCGGAATGAGCGAGAGGTCCTCCCGCGTGACCGCCTTCATCAGCAGTATGCAGACGAAATAGACCACCACCGCGATGCCGACTGACAGCAGGACATTCAGCGAGTTGGGCAGGAAACGTCCGAGAAGCCCGCTCGCCGCCCACGCGGCAGCCGCCATCACCAGCGTTGCGAGCATCGGTCGTCCGAACATGCGCAGCACGTTCGGCGCGGGCTTGATGTGCTTGGAGATGACTATCATGTTCAGCACCATTATCGTGCAGTAGCAGAGGCAGGTGCCGATAGGCGCGCCGTTTATGTTTATCGACGGAGTGCCGACGAGTATCCAGTTCGCGACTATCTTTACCGCCGAGCCGCAGAGCATGGTGTACACCGGCGCGCGCACCTTGCCTATCGACTGGAGCGTCGAGTTGGACAGCATGACCACGCAGTTGAAGAACACCGCTATCGCGAGGATGTTCAGCGGTATCGTCGCGGCGGCGGCTTCATCCACCCGCGCGGGGAAGAGCAGATGCAGTATCGGTCCCGCGAGCACCGACAGTCCGGCGGCGGCGGGGAGGGCGAGCAGTCCGGTCACCCGCATGCCCGTCTCGATGGTGCGCGACGCGGCTTTCTGGTTGCCCTTAGCGAGCGCCGACGCTATGGCGGGCACTATCGCGGTGGAGAAGGGCACGATGAACGCCGACGGGAAGTTGAACAGCGTCTGCGCAAGTCCGTACGAGCCGTACATCCACTCCGCCTGCTCCTGCGTAAATCCCGCCGATGTGGACAGCCGTCCGAGCACCAGCGCCGAGTCGATGAGGTTGGTTATCGCGAGCACGCCCGAGCCGATGGTTATAGGTATCGCGATGGCGAGCAGCGACTTGGTTATCTCGCCCTGGGTGCGCAGCGACTCCGGGCCGTCCGAGTAGTTTCTGCGGTCGAACGCGCGGCGGAGTATCAGGAAGACCGCGCCGAGCACCGTGCCGATGGTGACGCCCGCTATCGCGCCGGCAGCGGCTATCTCCTGACCGTAGCCCGCGTTTATGAGCAGACTCGCGAAGATTATGCCGAACACCAGCTTGCTCAGCGCCTCGATTATCTGGCTTAGCGCGGTGGGCACCATGTTCATCTGACCCTGGTAGTAGCCGCGGAACACGCTCATCACCGCCACAAAGAAGCTGGCGGGCGCTATCACGCGTATGGTGTGCACCGACTTCGGGCTGTTCATCAGGTCGGCGGCTATCGGCTCGGCGAAGATGAACATGAGTGCGGAGCCGACAAAGCCGATTATCAGAAAGGTGCTCATCGCCGCGCGGAATATCTTCTTCACGTCGCCGCCCTGACCGGTGGCGTTCGCCTCGGCGACCATTTTCGACACCGCGACCGGCAGTCCGGCGGTGGAGATGACGAGCAGCACGTTGTACACGCTGTACGCAATGTTGAAGTTCGCGAATCCGTTGCCGTCGAGCAGGTTGCCGAGCGGGATCTTGAACACAGCGCCGATTATCTTGACGAGGGCGACGCCTATCGCGAGCACCAGCGCGCCCTGAAGGAAGTTCTGCTTTTTTGCCATGGGAACTAAAAACCTCGCTTAACCCCAGATTTTCGGGAACACATAGTGCTCTATCTCGTAGCGTGCGCGCTCGACGTCCACCGTCTTGTACTCGCCGCTCTCGTAGAGCACGCGTCCGCGAACCATCGTCATGCACACGTCGCTTCCGCGCGCGGCAAACACCACGTTTGAAAGCAGGCTGTGCATCGGATAGAGGTGCGGCGCGTCGAGGTCGAGCATGGTTATGTCCGCGTCGAAGCCGACCGCCAGCCTGCCGCACTCGCTTTCGCGTCCCTGAGCCCTCGCGCCGTTGATAGTCGCCATAGCGAACGCGTCCGGCGCGGGCACGAGCGACGGGTCGAGGTTTGCCGCCTTGTGCATTATCGCCGCGGCTTTTATCTCCTCAAACATGTCGTGCGAGTTGTTCGAGCTTACGCCGTCGGTGCCGAGCGCCACGTTCACGCCGGCGTTCTTCATCGCGGTCACCGGAGCGAAGCCGCTCGCGAGCTTCATGTTCGACACCGGATTGTGCACCGCCGTAGCGCCATGCGCCGCGAGTATCTCGTGGTCGTGTGGCGTTGTCCAGACACAGTGCGCGCAGTTCGCGGGAACGTCGAACACGCCGTGCTTCTCAAACACCTCGGCGGGGGTCATCCCCCAGCGACCGATGCACTCCTCATGCTCGCTCTTAGTCTCGGACAGGTGGACGTGCAGGCGGATGTTCCGCTCCTTCGCGAACGCCGCAACCTTATCCCACAGATACGGCTCGGAGGTGTACTCGCCGTGTATGCCCGCGTCGACTACTATGCGGCTGTTGTCGTGACCGTGCCAGCGCTCGAACAGCTCGAGCACCTCGCGAGTGTCCTCGGTCGACTTTTCGCCCGACCACTCGAAACCGCTCGGGCTTGAGAACTTGGTTATCGCGCGGCAGAGGTTAGCCTTTATGCCGCCCCTGTCTATCCGCTCGGCGACGGTCGGCTCGAACATATACATGTCGGTCACGCTCGTCGTGCCGAAGCGCACGCACTCGGCGATGGCGAGGTCGGTGCATGCGGAGACGCAGCGCGCGTCCAGCTTATCCTCGGCGGGGAATATGTAGTTGTTCAGCCACTCGTGCAGCTCACAGCCCTCGCCGAAGCCGCGGAACACGGTCATCGGAAGGTGGGTGTGCGCGTTGACAAGCCCCGGGATAAGCGCCTTGCGCGTGCCGGATATGACACGGTCGGGCGCGCAGTCGGGGCGGGTGTCGCCGATGTACGCTATCTTTCCGTCGTCGCCGACAAGCAGATAGGCGTCATTCAGCGCCGGCTCGAAGGGCGAGGTTATTATCGCTATCTTCTCAAAAAGTATCATCACATCTTCTCCAGACATCCGAGTATGAATTTGGTGAAGCGCGGCTGTGCCTTGAGACCCTCCTCAAGCACCTCGCCGTCGACGAACTGTCGCTTTTCTATGCCCGCCGCCATGTTGGTGAGCAGCGACACGCCGAGCACCTTCATTCCGCAGTGGTTGGCGGCGATAGTCTCGGGCACGGTGGACATTCCGACCGCGTCCGCGCCGAGCACCCGCGCCGCGCGTATCTCGGCGGGCGTCTCATACTGCGGACCGCCGAAGAACATGTACACGCCCTCGCGAAGGTTTATCGCGCACTCGTGCGCCACGTTGCGCGCTGTCGCCTGAAGGTCGGGATGGTAGGCGTGGAGCATATCCGGAAAGCGGATGCCCAGCTCGTCGAGGTTTTCGCCGCGCAGCGAGCTTTCGGGTGAGATTTTAATGTGATCGGTTATCAGCATCAGGTCGCCCACGCGGAAGTTAGTGTTCACCGCGCCGGCTGCGTTGGTGAGTATCGCCTGCGTGACGCCGAGCAGCCGCGCCGTACGCAGCGGGAAGACCACCGTCTGCATGTCGTAGCCCTCGTAGCAGTGGCAGCGGCCTTTCATAAGGCAGACATTCTTGCCCGCGAGCTTTCCGAAGTAGAACGCGCCGTCGTGACCGGGCGCGGTGGAGACGGGGAAGTTGGGTATGTTGCGATAGCTGACGACCGTCGGGTTTTCGACCAGGTCGGCAAGCGACGCGAGTCCCGAGCCGAGCGTGACCAGGATTTCGGGCTTGAAACCGCCTATCTTCGTCTTGATGAAGTCCGCGCTCTCGTGCAGACGCGTCATGTAGTCCTTTTCGGGCATGATGTGATCCCTCCCATACCGATTTTTGGTAGTTTGAATTATTGTAGCACAAAGTCGCGCGGCTTACAACCCCGCGTCGCCTATGAATTCGCGCAGCATCGAGTTTTCGGGCAGAAGCTTTGCGTCGAGCGTCGGGAACAGCTCGAGCGCGTCGCGGAGCTGCATTATCTCCTTGTAGCGGTCGAAGTCGGGCTTCACGCCGTCGAAGATGTGTCCCGCGAAGGGTTTGAGCAGCGACACCTCGCAGGCAAACGAGCTGTCGAATATCACGTCCGCCGTGTTCTTGAAGGGGGATATCCACCGCTTCTCGCCGCGCCGAAGATTCTCCCACATCGAGAAGGTGAGCGCCGCGTCCGCGCCTCGGAACAGCTCGTCGCGCACCGCACGCCGAAGTATACGCATCCATGTGCCCTTGAATACGACCGCGCCGCTCGAGTCGACGACATTAGACCGCGCGGAGATGTACACCTTCTCGGTCGGAACGTCGGGCGCGGCGTCGCTGAGCGTGCCGTTCAGCGCGTGGATGCCCTCGAATATCACCATCTCGTTGGCGCTCAGCCGAAGCGGAGTGCCCGCGTTTCGGTCGCGCGCCTGCGCGTGGAAGTCGAACCTCGGCACGACTATCTCACGACCGGCGTTGAGGTCGGTGAAGTGGCGCGCGAGCAGCTCGAGATCGAGGCACTCGGGGCTCTCGAAGTCCAGCTCGCCGCGCTCGTTTCGCGGACTGTTTTCGCCCACGTCGCGGTAGTAGTCGTCCATCGACACGGTGTGGGTGACAATGCCCATCTGCTCGAGCCGCGCCTCTATCTTGTGCGCGGTGGTCGTCTTGCCCGAGCCGCTCGGCCCGCTCAGCAGCACGATGCGGCTGCCGTTTAGATTGCCCGCGATCCGGTTGGCGGCGCGGCGGATGTTCAGCTCGTACCGCTCGCCCGATTCGGCGACGAAACCCTGCGGGTCGGTCGATACCTGTCGTATTATGTCATTCAAATTATACGCCATGTTGTTTACCTCAATAGTTTTGATGAAGCCAGTTTGAAAGCGTCTCGCCCGACTTTGTGAAGTCGCAGGCGATGTACTCGGCGGCGAATTTCGGGTTGGACACCCGCTCGACCAGCTCGCCCGACACCAGCTTGCTCATCCCGCCCGCGCCGAGCGCCAGGCAGAAGCCGACCTCGTCCATGATGAGCGAGTTGTAGACGCAGTCGTGACCGGGAAGCGACCATCCGGTGTTCTCCAGCGGCGCGACCATGTACTTCTGACGGTAGAGGTAGTAGGGCGAGTAGCCGCCGCTCATCAGCCGCGGATACGCCGCGTCCACCATCTCGACCGCCGCGGGATTTGTCACCGTCTCGTCGGCTTCGGTCGCAACGCGGTTGAGCGTCGAGCCGCGCTTGCGCGCAAGGGTGTGTATCGTCAGGTTTTCCGGTTTCAACTCGAGTATGCGCGAAAGAGTGTCGGCGAAGGTGTCCGGCGTGTCGCCGTCCAGTCCCGCGATGAGGTCGGTGTTTATCGTGCCGAAGCCGACCTCCCGCGCGAGAGCGAACGTGTCGAAGAACTGCTCGGGCGAGTGCGGCCGTCCCGCGAGCCGAAGCGCCGTCGCGTTCAGTGACTGCGGATTTATGCTTATGCGGGTCACCGCCGAATCTTTCAGGGCGAGCAGCTTTTCGCGGTCGATGGTGTCCGGACGACCCGCCTCGACGGTGAATTCGACACCCTGCGGCGGTCGAAACGCGTCGAACAGCGCGGCACATACGCGGCGGAGCTGCTCGGGGCTGAGTGTGGTCGGCGTGCCTCCGCCGATGTATATCGCGCGGGGGACAAGCCCGCTCGAGCGCATTATCCTGCCGCGAAGGCGTATCTCCTCCAGAAGTTTTTCGACGTACGGCTCTATCAGCGAGCCGCTCGCGCCGACCGATTCGCTGACGAACGAGCAGTATTTGCAGCGCGACGGGCAGAAGGGCACGCCGAGGTAGAGCAGGTAGCCGTCCTCGCCGAGCGCCTCCTCCGCCGCAAGCCCCGCCGACGCGGCGCGCACGGTCATCGACGCGCGGTCGGGGGAAAGCAGATAGCGGTCGGTAAGCTCGGTCAGCGCCGCGTATCCGCTCGACTGCCTTATCAGCCGCCGCGCGAGCTTGGTCGGTCTCATTCCGGTGAGCGCGCCCCACGCCCCCAGCGGCTTGTAGGCGCTTATCGCGTGGGCGATGGCGAGCTTCAGCGCGTGCTGACGGCGGCGCACCAGCTCGCGCACAGCCGTCGGCGCGGTGGAACCTTGCGCGCGGTCGGCGGGAAGCTCGAAGTTTTCGGGCAGGTCAAGCCCGTCCGAGTCGAAGTCGACCGTCGCCGCATAGCCCTTTCCGCCGACCGACAGCGTCGCGTATGCGCGCCCCTCGGATATGCCCTCTATGCGGGTGACAAGCGCGTCGTCGACATTTTCGGGGTAGTCGTCACACTCGACCGTGTCGGTCGGAGCTTCGCCGAGCAGGCTTATCATAGCCTCCTCCGCCGCGAACCTGTATGTGTGGTTTATGATGAAAAGTTTCATGGTATGAAATCCTCGGTCGGGTCGATGAGCGGATAGCCCTCGTCGTCCAGTTCCTCGTCCCAGTCGTCCTCCGGCTCGTCGAACTCCGGTTCGCGGCCGCCGTCCACGCCGAACACCGCCTCCTGCATGTGCAGATTGAACTCGCGCTCGCGCGACAGCGTCGTCGCCTGGTCGTGACCGGGGTAGACCTTGTAGTCGCCGGAAAGCTCGTACAGCCGCTTCAGGCTCTCCATAATCGTGTGGAAGCTGCCGCCGGGCAGGTCGGTGCGCCCGCAGCTGTCCCGAAAGAGCGTGTCCCCCGAGAACATCGCGTCGCCGCAGAGTATCACCGCCGAACCGGGCGTGTGCCCGGGCGTGAGCAGATAGCGAAACTCCATCTCGCCCGCGACAAACGAGCTGCCCTCCTCGGCGAGAAAGTCGGCTTCGAGCGGCGTCTGCTCGAGGTGCACCTTGGTGGACAGACTGCGCAGCGGGGAGATGAGGCAGTCGGCGTCCGGCTTGGCGATTACCACCTTCGCGCCGGTAAGCTCCTTCAGCTCCGGCACGTCGATGATGTGGTCGAAGTGTCCGTGCGTGAGCAGGATGTAGTGACAATTCAGCTTCTTCTGTTTCAGAAACGCGTCGACCCGCTCCGCCTCAAATCCCGGGTCGATCACGACCGCGTCGTTTCGGTCATAGACGACATAGCAGTTTGTGGCGGCCGGACCGACGGTGAAAGTTTTTATCTTCATGGGTCTCACCTCGTAGATATTATATAGGAATTTTCGGGAAAATTCAAGATACCGCCGCCGCGCGCGCATATGGGCTTGACAAGCGGGGGAAAGGGTGGTAAAATAGTTGTGTTTTGAAACTAATATGACTGTGAGGCGGTCTAATTTGGCAGGACAGAACGGAGGCGCGCAGGCTGCGCCCAAGGTAAAGATGGTAAAGACCTACATCGATGAGATCGAGGTAGGCACTCCCGAATTCGTCGAGGAGGAGACGAAGAAGTCGAAAGCGGAGCGCAGAAAGCTGCCGCCCGGCGCGGAGTCTAAGACGCTGTACAAGGACATCGTGCGCATCGCGTGGCCGTCGCTCATCGAGATGACGCTCGCGAGCCTTGTCTCGATGGTGGACATGATGATGGTCGGCAAGATCCCGGGCATGGGCTCGTCGGCTATCACCGCGGTCAGCCTCGCGACCCAGCCGCGATTCCTCTTTATGATGCTGTTCATGGCGCTGAACACCGGCGCGACGGCGGTCATAGCGCGAGCGCGCGGAGCGGGAAATCGCGACGAGGCGAATAACATCCTTCGCCACGCGTTCCTGCTCAACTGCCTTATGGCGATACCGATGATGATAATCGGTATCTTCACCGCGGAGCCGCTTATCAAGTTTATGGGCGGCGACGGCGTGAAGAACGGCACGATAACGGCGGCCACCGTCGCGGCGAGCAAGACGTACTTACAGATACAGATGGCGGGCTTCCTGCCCACGATAATCCCGATAACCATCACGGCGGTGCTCCGCGGAACGGGCAACAGCCGCGTGCCGATGGTGTACAACATCGTGGCAAACGTCGTCAATGTGTTCCTCAACTGGGTGCTCATCTACGGCAACCTCGGCGCTCCGGCGATGGGCGTTGCGGGCGCGAGCCTCGCGACCATCATCGGACTGTGCGTCGCGACGGTGATGGCGCTCTTCTCGGTACTGTCCGGCAAGAACTACCTGCACCTGAGCTTTGCCAAGTTCAAGCTCAATATGCGGATAATCGGGCAGATAATCAAGGTCGGCGTGCCCGCGCTGATAGAGCAGGGCATAATGCGCGTCGGCATAATCATCTTCACCCGCACCATCGGCTCGCTCGGCGAGGTGAACATGGCGACCCATCAGGTGTGCATGAACATCCAGTCGCTCACCTTCATGACCGGTCAGGCGTTCGCGGTCAGCTCGACAACGCTTGTCGGTCAGTGCCTCGGCAAGACCCGTCCGGACATGGCGGAGCACTACTCCCGCCGCTGCCGCCGACTGGGACTGTATGTCGCGCTCTTCCTGGCGCTCACCTTCTCGATAGGCGGCGGCCAGGTGGTCAAGCTGTACACCGACGCGTCCGACCCGACCTACCTGCAGGTGGTCATGCTCGGCGCGCTGCTGATGCTGTTCGTCGCGTTCCTACAGCCGATACAGTCGTCGCAGTTCATCCTTGCGGGCGCTCTGCGCGGCGCGGGCGACACCCGCTCGACGGCGGTGATAACGCTGATAACCGTGCTGGTCGTGCGACCGGTGTTCGCGTGGTTCTTCGTCTCGCTGCTCGGATGGGGCGACATAAACTTCGTGCTCAATCCCACGCTTGAAAACATCGTGATGACTCTTGCGGGACTGCACGGCAAGGCGGAACCGGGCACGATACTCGTCAACCTCGGACTTATCGGCGCGTGGATCTCGATAGCGCTCGACCAGATACTGCGCTCGACGCTCGTGATGGCGCGCTACAACAGCGGCAAGTGGAAGAAGATAAAGCTGTAAAGGTCGTGGGGCAAGCCCCACACCCCAAGGTCGCGAGGTTACGCACCTCGCGCTGCGGTTACTTTTTGTGCGCACAAAAAGTAACCAAAAATGCGCTCAGGGG